>Ga0210059_1000028_pt1 | contig 98450 bp, 59 predicted proteins | sample Ectturendosymbi2_FD_188042 | JGI IMG/M metagenome (GOLD analysis project Ga0210059, IMG submission 188042) | Ecteinascidia turbinata endosymbiont from Florida, USA - Sample 2 (SPAdes) (version 2) | ecosystem: Host-associated > Tunicates > Ascidians > Unclassified | place: Key West, Florida...
TTTTGCTGCTCGTATCCCTTTGTCAGGTCAGAGCATTCTTAGTACCCCCCAAAAAATTTTGAGATATATATTGCTCTATAAGAGATATATGAGCTGCTCTGTGACCCAAGGACCTTCGTACCCGTTGATGTTCAATCTCGTACCCCTTGGGGGTACGAGTACCCCCGGTTGGGAACCCCATAGAATCTATGGGCAGCTGTCCTCTGTTCCTCGACCGTCGGTCGTCCCAAACTCCGCTACAGAGATGTAGTGAAAAGGTATTTGAAGGCAATATAGATGCGAAAAACTGTGAACAACTGTCACTGGAGCGTGCTAACAGACGAACAGACTGCAATCTCCGCCGAATCTATCGTCGGACACGACGGGAAAGGCCATAGAGAGAGAACTGTTTAATTACAATTTTCCAGTATTTATCTATTAAATTGAAATTTTCCAATATTTTACAATTTACAATTTTCTAGTATTTAGCTATTTTTACAATTTTCCTGTTTTTAAGTGTCATATATATTTAACAAGTTCAAAGTTTCCAATTACTGTAAATTGCATGTGTTGTTCACATTTTCTTTCTCTCCCATATCTCATTTTTTCGTCATTGTTTTATGGTACAGTAGTATCTCATACTGGATACCTCAAAACAGTGTCAACAAGGGATTGCACACTGAAAAAGTTTTGGAAGTACTGCTCTAAAGCAAGGGTTGGCAAATGTTTGGGTGCGACCCAAACATTATGTAAGCATCAGTTTTTGCAAAATATTTTGAAATACTACTGCCAGGTGGTCAGTGATTGTAGCTTTGTGATTTTTCAAAATTTTTTGCTTTTTTTTGAAAAAATTGTTTGCGCACCACTCGTGACACTCCAAATGGAGTATGCCTACAGTACAAAGTGAGTGTCGTGAAACAGTATTGCAAACTAGATCATCAATATATGTGATAACACCGAAAACAATCTGTACCATAAAAACATTGCCAGCAATTTAGGCATTCTGTTCTCGTTTAACTCTGCAGGTGAATCCTCTACTGAACGCTTTTTCGACGTAGTCTTCATGCACTAACCACTTTGCAAACATTTTTTTTCGTGAATAATGTTGACTTTACTAATAATTGATTTTAAACCTAAAATATAACGCTTAGTCGCTACCTCAGAAAGATTAGCAAAAGTGGTTGTTTTTGAACACATAAAAGCTGAACGTTTGAGAAATGAAGTGCTCAAAAGAAAGCATTTTTGGATTGTTATAGAAAAAATGTTATACTGTCATAGCTAGGCTGCTTCACCTGGCCGTAAGATGGCTAAGGCTAACCGAAACGAAATCCTGAATTGACGAAAAAATCGGGTTATGAATGAATATTGTGATGCATAGTGGGGTTATGTTGCAGCAATAGGAATCTAAGGCAGGTAAGTGAAACAGCAGTAGGGTAGGTGTAGGTACAAGATGAAAAGATTGCAATGTAATCGTTCTGTACTAATTTAAATATTTTTAATTTTTGATATGATGCAAAAGTAGCTCTCGTGACCTAGTGTTTAGTCGTGAACCACTGTTTGGGGACCTTTGCTCTAAAGAAAGCGTCACACCTCATTGACCTGCACAATTTACGAACCGGCTAAAGCCTGATGGGCCTATATTGCCGAATTATATCAACAATGCTATTCTTTCGAAATACACTGTAAGACTGCACTTCTGTAATAACTGATGCACGTGATCGACAATTACCCAGTTAAACTCAAATCACAAACGCAGTCCGTTTATGCGCTAGCACAATTCTCTATTTACCGCCTGTCTGTGCAAAAGTGGCCTGTTTTTGTTCCAACTGTGTTGCTTTGTTGCTTCATAGCAGCCTTCAGAAGAAAGGTAGCAGTGAAGACAGCAATATGGAAAACTCATAACCGACGTCAAATTTTAAAAGACTCCAAAACGACACGCCAGTCTCAGCTGTGTTACCAGTGCCGTTCGTGGTTCTGCATTAGGTCTATATCGTAGATTTGCTACACAAATGCAAGTGGAAGATTTACTTGTCGAATTTAATGCCTTTGAAATAGTAATCAAATGGCATTGAACCTAGGGTTACCATTAGGGATGACGTGCTAACAAAAAAGGTAAAAAGCTAGCCATTTTAAAACAGCTTCAAACTTATTTTAGAGCAAAAGTTGAAAAAGGTGTGGGAACGCCGTTCCCACGCATTCCCGCCCCACTAAACCCATGGTTACCATATCTGAAAAAGCAAAATTCCTGATAGTCTCAAAAAAAGTCTAAGCGCTATACAACATTTTCCAGTATGTTCTTACAACTACCCACCGCAAAAGTTGAAGTTCTCATCTTCACAGCACGTGTACATTGTTTCAAGTTACACTTAATTTACTAAATGTCAAAATTCCAGACACTAGCGCAATTTTCCAAAATTATTTCCGGACACAAATTTTAACGCGAAAATTTTGGATATGTCCGGAAATTCCGGACGTATGGCAACCCTAATTGAACCATAATGCAATTATGCAGCGTGTAAAACGCGAGAGCTAGAGCAACAGTACCGTATGGAGTCCCTATTTTTACTTGCCAACTCACAAGCAGCTTCTGCCGGCCACTGCGCAGATACTGTAAGGAAAAACATCGCCACCTGCCAATCTAAAGGAACTGTTTTGGGCTTATTTAATTTACTCCAAAAACTGATGAGCTATATGGTATCACGATTAAAGATAAAGCCGCCAGCCGGCACTGTCCTTGTTCGCTTTGAAATTAAAACAGTGTTATCAGCGCTGGGCTTTCAATATGGTCAGTATACAGCTCAAGTTGTTCTCTTGTAGTAAACATCTGCTTTTGATATAGTGCTGGCCTAAGATAAAGAAACGACAATACGTATGTGGTTCGTACTCGGTAGTCGATACTCAGCTTGTTTGCTATTTACCAGAGATGAGCACGGATCAGGGCTGGATCGGACTAGGTCAGGACTGAAGGCAGTTTTGGTCGGATCAGGATTGGATCGGACTACAATTTTTTTGAAAATTGTCGGATGCGAACTGGATCGGACGAAGATAAATTTTGTTGTTTTGATGTGATTATACAAACCATATCTAAAATTTCAGTTGCAATTCGATTTTTCAGATTTGTAAAGTAGGGCATATTGTGCCAGCAACACCAAAAGCTCTGCTAGGACTATCTTGTCATTAGAACTGTATCCACCTTTGTCCACATATAACGTTGAGTTGGCAACCAAGTCGGGAATACGTTTCAGACATTGTTTTTCAGGGATAACCATAAAATACCAAATAGGAACGCACAGCAATTTAGGACATACCTTTATCATATCGTTTATATCTTTTGAGCTCTTGTGTAGATACAAGGGCTATTGTTTGGGAAACAAACAGTGTCCTTAGTGACTGTGCAGCGTATGAAAAACGAGGCCCATCTTGTTGGACCCACGTCAAAAGTTTTGTGATTTTATATTTTATGATTTAAATCGCTTTCAAACTGGTTATTGCCTGAAAAGTCACATAATTTGAACATTAGACAGCCACTTTCTAGAAAAGATGACAACTTAGAACAGCGATTTTCAACCTTTTTTGTACTGAGACCCATTATAGCTACCCCCAATAACTCAACGATCCCACATAAAACTCGAATAAAGCAAATACAATACAGATGTGTACATAAAATATCTACTCGCAACCCCTCCAAAAATGGCATACGACTCCTTTGGGGGACACGACCAAAGTTTGAAACCACTAAAGAAGCCCAATAATTGTCAACAGCAGATAATTTACAGTGTTTTAAACAACTGAAGACCCTATGAGGCGCTCCCCTCTCTGACTTCACACCCAAACGACAAATCCGCCACCCCCACTGATTCTTCTAGTGCTTAATATTGATCATACAGAAAGTGTTTTTGGAAAATTCGTAGATAAATTGAAACTCAGTCCCGAGGCTACTGTTACGCTATTAATTTAGGGCACAATCTTCCAGTAAACCAGTTAGAATTACTTGCCTGGTGCTACTACTTCATTTTTCTGAACCATGTCTTCACCCGAGGGAATGTTGTTTTCTCCATTCACCAGCCAGTTGGAATACGCCACGCCAATCGCTGAAAGGGTAAAACCCATGGTAGATATAATTAAGTAAGAACCATCACTCATTTTGATTGTACGGTGGTTTCCTGGTTGATCTGCATGCACTAAAATATAAATTGGATTGATTTATTTTATTAAAACTTTACACAGGTGTAAAAAGTTGAAACTATTCACTAAATTCACAGCTAGCTGTAGAAATTCCTGACGAACAATTTGGTTGAAGTTTTTAATTCTCTGCAATTCCTTTCTTCTGTAGAGTGCGGACAATAACAAAACAACCAGCAATTTTAATTATTTGGTTGATGTATGTGCCGTTGTAATCTTTTAGGTTGCAGTTTTTAGAAAATATTCAACAGTTCCTACAACATAGTTTTGTTCTTATAGTATGTAAAAGCAAATCTTCACCTTCAGGCAAAGAGCATATATTCGACCATAGCTTGGTTTGATCAAACACAATCACAACCAACAAGACCACAAAAATCTTCTTTGTGATTTTCTTTTATGTCTAGACTGATTTCGCACTAACTCATGCAGTTCAAGATTGACAGTTTTAAATGTAACAAGAGCAGCAATCCATTTTCTCCGGCCTTTGACTGCAATACATAAGTCACGCTTGACTTTTACTCCCGTTGATAGTCCTCGCCATAATTTTGATATAACCGGTAGTTGTCCGCAAGTCAAGAGCAAAATTAAGAATTTCAAGGAAGAGCTTAAAACTCAATAGCGAACCTTTCTACTGCAGCCGTTTGTAATTTCAGTGATCTTACATTAAGAGCAAAGCACGTCAGTACATAATGTTTTTGAACTCAAGTCAAATTATCGACCGTTATCAAAAACTTTGCGACACAAAAGGTTGTCTTTGTTGATATTTAATCACGTCGTGTCACGAGTGCGTAACGGCTGCAATCCAACCTGCGACACCTTATCACAACTCTTCATTCAGAAAGTAAAGTTTTTGTGTGCCAGCACTCTCTTCTTGGCCACTTCAAATCGATGCTTTAAGCTAGCTTATCTTGTAAAACAGCTCGGCTAACCTTTTTCTTTTTCAGAAACACCTAGACATGCAGTACAACCTGGATTTCACACAGATCTTTACAAACCATACAGACAGAACACAAACCAGCTTCTGACGGACTTGCGCAGCGGGAGACAAGCGAGGCAACGCAGTAGTTCTCTAAAAAGAAATCAATTGTGCTTCTAATGGTGAAGAAACCAGGTCAGCCTTCTCAAAACAGTCAATCGAGAAAAAAGTTCTTCAAATACCTGGTACTGCAACGCTTTTGGCAATTCGAAGAGACTGACCCGCTTTGCAAAGACGAGTTACAATGAGGGCGATTGCGTAACTCTCATGTAGCTCCAAATAAACAAACATTGTAAACAAGGTCGTACCGTTGTTGCTCTAGGAACAACGGTTCCTAATTGTTTTTCAAAGGGACCAAAGCTTTAAAAATATTAATTTTCGTAAAATCTCGTGACCAGCATACTTTTATTTGAAAGACGTAAAAGATATATGGCAATTTGCTTCAGTGTTCATGTCCATAAACTCTTCTGCAACATGGAGGGGTAGTTGAGGTACATTCGTCAGTGCACGTTGTCCAATCATATTCATCAGTAGGCGCCAGAGTTCCATCGTAGTAGCCCACAAACGTCTTGTTTTGGCACGCTGTTCCAGATGCCCTCTTACGCATTATTATTGATATCTTTGTCGGCAATGTACATGTAGTGTTTTAATTCAGCGGGCATGTCATAGTTTGTCAACTCGTTTCGGGTTACATAACATTTCCATTGGATGTGTTTTTTTTGCAGCAAGCAGCAACTTTTGTAGCGATCAATGACTGCAAAACTAGGGTCTTGCATAGATTGATTTGGAGCGGCGCTTCCCGGCCAACATGCTGCAGCCAATGGCGTAACCAAAGGTTTGAGCCCGTGAGGAAACGTAGTTGAAAGGGGCTCACTGGCCACTTTAAGGGGCCCAATAACCACCTCTCAGAAAAAAAACTTGAGGAATGTTGTTGAATCCGAATGTGGATGGCTATTCTAAAACCCTTAATCGCCAGAAAATACTCCAAGAAACGCAAAAAATAACAACCTACTGACAACCAATGGAGCACTAAAACCGAAATATAAGCTAAGTAGGGCCCATTTTTTACATTTAACGTGACACGGGGCGATTCGCCCCTCTGCCTCTAGTCAGTTACGCCATCTGACCACAACCCGCTTGTAGGTCGGGTTGCGAAATTCTTTCAGGAGAGCCAGTATGCATCTCCAATTGTTATAATTTTCCTGTATTTTTCAGCTAATGTCACGGAATTCTGTTGCTCTTGGTCGGATCGATCTTCCCAGGTTCTTCGAATATTTGGTATGTTCCGCCTTCCGCGCTTCTGTTTTTAAACGCAAAACTCGCTCATACGATGATATCGCGATTATGACGCAACACAGGTTTTTGACTGGAAAGAGTTTGTCCTCTGTGGAAGTGCGAACTTGAACTGAACTTCTGCTGTATGAGCAGATGGGAGCGAGCAACCACAGATCACGTGTTGCAGAGTGACGCGTTGAGAACGGTTGTGCTTTCGTGATGTCATAAGACAGCTGATTACTCTCCTTGTCGATCAGGAGTGTACTTTGTTTGAAAACAATGGTTTTCAATCAGGAGTCCGCAAAAAGTTTTCTAGGAGTGTGCTTAGAATTAAATCATTCAACAGTTTTGTTGTACCGTGGCGTATATATCATCATTCATCTTTCACTGGCCAGGCATTGCATCTGACACAATGTTATGATGGGAACTAAAACAAGACATATCAGTAGGCCTACTGTTGTTTTTCGTTCACAGTTTGAAAAGGCGATTATAGTTCCCAAATTACAGTTTATAAAACTGTTCATGGACATGATCCAGCAGCACAAGCTCCTTTCAATCTAAATAAGTATTTTGTTTCAATCTTGGAGCAAGTTAATTTTACGCAGACTAATAGATTGATCAACTAAAATTAGTCTTTGTTGCCGTTGGTTAAGAAACATTTTCCTTGTAACTTAATACAGCTTTTACTTTGAATGATCCAATACGACAACACTGTGTGTACTTATTCCATTTGCTGTCATACTTTGGTCAAGCTAGGTTTTCTACTCTTGTTTATATCAAAGTGTCGAAATAAACTGAAAAACGCAACTACGAATTGCTGGGCCTGCCTATTAGTTGCAACAGCAGATAGCTCATTAAAAATAAGAAATCGATTTGAATGAAACAACCTTTTCACTTATAAACTGCTTACATGAAAGATTTTTGTGCATCAAAAAGATAAATCTTTCCCGGTTAAGGTTAAGTGCTGTGCTTTATGATCGTTTGACACAGAGAACACTGCTGCATTTCTGATTAAGCAGTGAGCAAATCATATTTTTGAATGACCCAAAAAAACGCTGAGAAAACGATCTGGTCCGCCACTGTTTCGGGGACGGTAAAAAGGGTCACCCATTCGTCACAACAAAAAATTCGCGTACCACTTCAGAATTAGAGGTCGGGGAGGACTTTTCGGTTTCGAGTCGAGATATGAAGAACAAGTTCGCACTTAAGAATAATAGTGAGTCGCTATAGTAATAATGCATATTAGCAATTTGTTACAGGCAATTAGGCTTGCTATTATTGCTGCCGTTTTTAGCAATCGGGCCTAATTCGGCTTTGCAATTAACCTAATCGAGTTCGGGGTTAAGCTCTTCCAGCCCTGAATCCAACTCTACACTCTTCTAAAAAAAGGCTCTGAATAGTTTTGGGGCGCGTTTCTTGTCATGATCAAGTCACCAAACGAAACGACAACCTGTTGCAATCCATGGTGCTGTCATGCGTTGCTCAGCTCTAACAAACGGCAAATTTATTTTCGGAAAATTATTTATCATTCGTCTGTTTCAGCCAACAAGGTTCTGTATGTACGGCTTGCTCTATAAACCGGTGCTGTATCAAACGGCGTTCACTGTAATGGAAAAGAATCAAAAACTTGAAACTTTTCTTGCAAAAACAGAGGGCCGCAAAGAATAAATATCAACAAAAAATTTCCCACACTCTGGAAAACTATTATTTTGATCGGTCGGTCGGCGCGGCGTCGCTAAGAATAGCACCTGTATGTACCTGGCGCGAACCCGCAATAACAAAGTCAGTTAGCATGGCGTGTGTTCTCGGTTGTTGCTTCCTGCCATAGTGTGAAGTTTTGCGGTTCTCCCGCACTTTGATTCTCCGATCGCAACACTATTAATTATTTTCTGGCTGAACAGTTCACACCCGTATCCCACAGCTCGCGAAACATGGAATCGTGACCAATATAATGATTTACACAAAGCTAACCTGCTGGGAGGTCAGTTTCAAGCTCTTTTTGCGAGCGACTAACCGCCAGCTTACTCTCGAAGTTAGCGGAACTTAGCCTATGAACTTTGCAAATCTACTATTGAAACCAGACCACGATATGGATGAACAGACAATTTATTCTCACTGAACGAACCAAAGACAGCAATTAGAAATACCAAATATAATGCTCCAGGTCATGACAAGATTTGTTATGAAATCTTTAAACATTTGTCAAAACATTCTTTTCAAATTATGTTACTCTTGTTTAACAACCTATGGACGACTGGCTTAGTACCACAGTCATGGATACACTCCACTGTAATTACATTTCACAAAAAAGTAGTAAGCCATCCACTCTGTCATCCGCGTACAGACATTGATTATCAACAAGTAATGGTTCACGTAATTCCATGCCGGTTCTAACTTTAATTGTGCTGCCATTAAGCACAAAAAGTGCGGTTTGTAACGTTCCGAATGATTTTTCCACTGCGAAAAGAGCTTTAGAACAGGGGTGTCCAACGTGCGGCCCGCGGACACATTTCACATAGCTCGCTAATTTACTTTCAGATTGCGTTGTATATGGCCAAACAAAGACTGGATTACGCTTCTGTATCGGAACCATGGCCGGTTTCTCGCTACTTTAAGACATTTCCCGTTGTGTTCTGATGCGTTCAGAGCGAATGTGAGCACAATGTGACAATAAAGATCGTTGTGTGGGAGCAGCGTATTTGCGTACAAGGTTTAGAGTTACAAAATGTCGGAAAGGACTACTGGTTGGCGGGCGCCTTCAAAGGATCAAATTTGGCCCTCTTTGAAAAATGTTTGGGCACCTGTGCTTTAGATGCAGTCGATTTGGACACGTTGCGAAATTTGCAAGCGCACAGTTTGAAAAACTGTTTTTACGCAAAGGCTTGTAAAATAGTCAAACATATAATGAAGGCCATGACTCCCAATCTGTCCTGTCGTGCAGATTTCCCTTCTCTACCAAGCACCTGTCAAGATAGCCTTTTCAATCTCCAGTTTGCTGAAAGCAGGCTCCACCAAACCATCATTTGCTGTATTTGCAGTGTTTCTTAAGGAGTTTTGCAAGATCGAAACGGTCTCTCAAAATACAGAAGAACCTCTCTGCATAATCGCCGTCAAAATACACTAAAAGCTCGCTTTATGACCATCTCGGTATTCAGATGAAGTAGTTACGATCTCTCAAAATATCTTAACAGTCACGAAGGTCAAGCCATAAAAAACCCTGTGCATGCGAATTTTTGCACAGCACCATGAGGTTTTTCAAAAGTCATATTAAAAAATCCAATGTTATTTCTAAAGTTTCTCGCAGCAAAACAAACCAAAAAAAATCAGTAGCGTTTGTCTAAGAAAATCTTCTAGTTTCAACCAAACCAGCAGGAGATGAAAAGCCATCGGATGCTCACAATCATTAGCAACCAGTTACTGCAAGTTCCCAAGAACTTAGTTTCTTCTGCGGTTTTCGCGCTATTACCGAAAGTTATGTCCCGCCACGGGAAAGATTGTCATTTTAATAAAAAGATGGGTAATTTCGTAAATGTGTGGAATTCCAAGAAAACTGGCCTGAAGGCATAGGTTTTCCTAAAAACCGCTTCTGCAAGTTTTACGTACTATATGTACTAGAAGTGAGTGGTTCAAAACTTGGATTTTAGGTAGGCCTATCACAAAATGCCAAATGTGTTCAGCGTTGTCTCAATGGTCCTAAAATTTTTAGAGCCATGCTGGCAAGGAGTGCCATCTGTTTCAGCGGAAATGTTATCAACATTGGAATATTTTTGCAAAAGCGGCTCTATTGTTAATAAAATAAACAAGCAGCAAAGCAAAGACCTGCAATTTAGAAAAACTATTTTAGGAATAGTGAACTTTTGAATATCAGTAGAACAGCGAGCCCCAGCAATTGGGTGACCGAAAGAACAGTTACATTATTTTAGTTTGAGTCGATCTCCACTTTCTCGTTCCAACCTCAGATGCAACCGTCAAACAGTGCCCACGTGGTTAATATTGATCAGCTAATTTTTTCCTTAATGCTACATTCGTGATATCAGATACAGTTGGAAATGTCAAAATTATGCAAATGTTAAGACATTTTCGTATGGAAAAGAAAAATGAACCATCCGATAAAAGAGATGTGCTTAACAAACGTTACCTGCTCAGTAACTTTAGTTCGATTTTCGGTAATTTCATTTTGAACAAAGATGAAATACAGCAATGTGTCTGCTGTTGCATACAGGAATACCATCAAGACGTGTGGTCTGAAAGGCAAGTGCCCCCGACTTCACTTCAGCGGTCTGATACCTATACAAATTCACCCATTAGTCTTACCATGCACAAAGGTTCACTGCGGTTGTTAAGTTTTGCCAAGAATAGGTTGTGATTGTTTCTGTCAAACGCTTTACGGTAGACGCATGCAAAAATGCTGAAAACACTGGGGTGCCTTTGCATAGTATGATACAATCTGTTTGACTAGAATTCAACACAACAGCACCGTGTTGTGGCTTAAAGCCAAACTGGCTGTCAGTGGTAGCCACAAATGGTGAAATGCAGGATAAAATGTAATGCTAAAACAGATTGGCGATAACTGTTGCAAGAAAAACAGATCTGTAATTGCCAGTATCGCTTGTCACCATTCTTACTTTTGCCAATAAGCTCAACAACAGTATTCATCCATTGTTATAGAATTTTGACATGCATAACAGCAAGTTGAGACACTACTACAAGTAAGCGGCAATGCAACACTGCAGCAGGTCGAAAAGATCAAGCAGAGTTGCCAATTTAGAGGATTTTCCGCTAGATCTATCGGATTTTAATCCTGTCTAGCAGCAAAATAATTGGTCTGGTGGCCTAAATCCGCTAAATTCTCGCGGATAATTGGTTTAGCGGCCGATACAATTGGTCTTATTCAAGCGGATTCTAGCGGAATTTTGTAATTTTTCTAGCTTGAAAGGTCTGTTTAGATTTGGCAACCCTGAGTTCAAGTATCTTGGGGTGGTATTCACGAGTGACGGAAGGCAGAACAGAGAGGTTGATACACAGATAGCAACCGCAGTTCTGCGTGAGTTTCATCGCTCTGTGGTCACAAAACTGGAGCTTTCAAACACAGCAAAACTGTCAGTTTTTAAATCGGTCTTTGTTCCGATCTTTACATATTGTCAGGAATCTTGGGCAAACACTGAAAGAGTGCTACCTCAGGCACAAGCGGCAGAGATGGGATTTCTATGAAAAGTTCACGGAGAGACACCTCGCGACAATGTGCGCAGCGGTAATATTCGTAAATCTCTGGATGTCCAACCACTTCTCCGGATAGAGAGATCTCAGCTACGATGGTACTGACATGTGACTAGAATGCCTCAGGAAGGATTAGCGAGGCAAGTCCTCCTGGCTACACCCAAAGGAAAGCAAGCGGCCCAGAGTTCGACCGAGGAACAGATGGCGTGATTAACGGTGACCAATTGCAGTATTGTAGTTGCTGCTGCATTGTCTCGGTGTTTACTTTTCTTCAGTATTGCCTTTGCGTTGCAACCAAAACATTCCGTGTACTTCGTGGCGCCTCATCACTGCTGTATTTTCTTATAATTCCTCTATCATCCCCAGAATGTCGAGGATGTGTGCAATCCAAATACGTATAAAAGTGAATACATACCAAACTAGTAACATATTAACCGTCAAATCTGGCTTTAAATTTAATGAAAACAAATGGTTTCAGCCTCAAGCTACATATCTTGCAAAAACATTTGAAACCTTGATCAAAATAGTTTATGTTTTTGTGTGCCGTTAAGAGCCCCCATCTGCCTTTTTTAGCGGTTTATTTCAGAACTGGACAGTGGAATGTCTTCATTTTTCTTCCACTGCCAGATTCCTCTATGATGATGAGTGAATGCATTTATATCTGGTGAGCTGTTTTAATGTTTGACTCCTCTCTATCTAGACTACGATTATCAACTGACACCAACTCTGTAATCCGCTATGATCCATTTCGTGTTCTTGTGTTATTCCATTCCCTTTGTGGTATGGACCCTGCGTCTGACTCAAAATAAACATTATCATTACTGACTTTGAAGCAAAAGTAAGCATTTCTGACGCACAATGTTACTCACAGTCACTTTCCATCCAGGATGCTTTGCCTGAATTGAGTACTTTTAGAAAAACTCGAATCGCTGCCATTTGTTGTCATATATGGTGATGTATAATTTTTTTTCAACATGTCGGTGTGCGTTTGGCTGTTGCATGTTTGTTTGTCACATTCGATAAATTTCTGGCGCGGACGCATTTGTGAGAGACACCTCCTGTCTGCTATTTGATAGATCAGTATCTGTTCCTGTGTGGCTTCTAATTCACTTTTCTCACGTGTTTTCGCATGTCATCACATGTCAAGATTTAAGGAAGCTTTGTAATTTTGACGGTGGCAGCTGTTGACTTAAATTCTGAAAAAATGAATTTCAGTGATCTACTTTTTTGGATAAAGCCATGTGCATCTTTTGTAGAGACATGATAATCCAACCAGCTACATGATCCATGAGCATGAACTTGCTATGATTTCAATTTCATCAGATCGTCTCAAGCCAAGTTTGAAGCAGGAAGCAGACATCAGTTGACCAAACGTATTATGGATCCTATTATAGACAGTTGGGCTATCAAGGTTATCATACAGTGCTGCAATTCTACTTAGATACATCAGGTAGTCACAAAATTTAGCTTCACAGCAGTAAAACATGAACACATTTACAAAATTTCATTTTTGAAAACCGGGTCATGCACACCCGACGTTATGGTTAGTGTGACAAAAACTGAAGATTAGTATTCCAGGGTTGTCTGTTATTGTTGAATTATTTACTTTTCAGCTACATGTGTTTCTGAAAGACCTGCCAGAAAAGAACTATTTAACCAAAATCTTACATGATATGTTGTGTGTGTTGACACTCCTTGAATTTGGAGCCTGTATCCTGTAGGGTAACTTTAGAGGAGATACAGAAAGTGATACCGTGTTCTTCAAAGGACTGCAGCACCGTTAAATTGCTCCATTAACAAAGTCCGCCACTGCTTGTTTGGTGGTGTTTGGCTCCACGCACGTGACAAGTCGAAGCCAACCATGGCTTGCGAACTGCTTTAAGAGTGGAGCTGTTTATTTTGCCAATCCTGCATACGGTTTTCGTTTTGGTTACTGTCTTCCATCTTCTGCATCTTAGTCTCACAAGATGCCGAAGGTGATTTAGCTGTGTCTGCCTTTAGTAGCCTATCTGTTTTTGCCCAGCTGTTGCAAAGATGTTTGTTTGCATGTCCAGTATGGATGGAAGGTATTCTTGTCATAATTTGTTCATAGTCCTATGTTTTGGTGGTCTTGGTTTGATTTATAGTGTCGCAGCTCAAGATTTTTTTCTGGTCTCTTTTGTCACGCCAGCACTTATTGTAGTGAAACGTGTCTACCAAACTCAATGGTATTGCTAAGTTGCTACCATTGCTGTCTAACCTTTTACAGTAGGCTATTTGATTTGTGATGTAAATGCAGAAGTTCTGACCCGTTGTCTACGGCCAATTATTTTCTGTGTTTCCCAAAGCATGGGTCGCGATTGAAAACTAACTTAACAACTTACTCCCTACAATTTCCTTCACAACCATTATTTTTTACATGCTAACATATGCTGTTTGAGGCTTGAGTCGAGTCCCGTCACCACGAGGTCTTTTGTAGGCTTAGCTACCCCAAACTAAGCTTCAAGTCACACCAAAATAAAATAGGAAACTCTAGAAGTTATAATACCGTATATGTTATTATAAATTTTCACAATGTCAAGCACCTTTGCACAAATGTAAAGGTCCGGTTTTGAAGATTTTCTGGTGATGTTTCTGCTAATAAGTTTATGATGTCAAAAACAGGAAGCACGTCGAGGGTGTCTGGCGTGTTCCACCTACATTTGTAAGAGATGGGGTACGGGGGTGTGTTCGCACCCACACACCTTACATATTTGCAAAATTCGGACAAACGTTGATAAAAATCAAACGATTTTTTTCAGCGAAACCTCACTTGGCCTGAAGGATGTAAAACAGTTCTGTGGAAAAGGAAAGAACGTGTGCTTCTGTGAATTAGTATTTTGTCCAAATCGATATCGAATCGCTCTTTCCTGGAATTTTTGTGTGTCTAAGCCGGTCCGTCAGGGGAATTGAAATCTGTGTAATTACCGCATGCTTTATTTCGTCGTGCGCGTAGCACTAATTTGTTTTGTGAGAACATAGCCTTAAAGTAGAGATCAGACGTGCATCTGCAGCAACGCTATTTTCAAAGAAGTTGTACCACGACGTCAGCAATCAAACATTTCGTTAACCAGCGTTTCGCATGACTGCAATTTTACCACTGCACAGCAACGATACACTAGGACCTAAAAATCATTTTTGGCAAAAATAACATAATGTGAACCCAACCAAAAAGCAACAAAACATCTCATTTCGAAATCTGTCCTAGCGAAAAGTACTCCTCGCGAACTTCAATCGCGAGAATTTTCTGACAAAACCAAGAACGGCCACAGTCAACAAGCGGTTGGGACCATTGCAAATGCTTTTTTTCTTCAGTTTAGCCTTAATGAAATACAGCAGTGTGCATGTCATATGAGAAATATATACTAAAACAGTTAAAATGCATGTTTCGTACGAAATATCATTCCACCTTGCAGATTATACAAAATATGTAGGAGAGATGATTTATACTTTTTTTAAACTCATTTTACTTACATTACAAATGTATGAAAAACATAGCAGCAGTTGTCAAAGACCTGCGAAATTTCCATGAAAGACGTGGTACGGGTCGCAATATGTCAAAGATTTTCTTTTGTTTAGAGTTTTAAAAGTACAAATATCTCAGTAGTCTCCTTCAACATCTGCACGTATAGTAATGTGCTCATACTTTATGACAGTGTTGTTTCTGTAGCATCTAGAAAACCAAACTGTCCCTTTTTTGTTGTTTGTTCTAGAAACGTCTGAACATCCATTGCACCAGAAATGTACCACTGTTTGTTCTGATATCAAGGAAAACGAGTTTTTTATTAATCTTAACTTTCAATTCAAACCCAAGTGCGATCAAATCAGCCTAGGTAATGTGGCCAAAATTTTTTAGATCACTAAACACCGACATTGCGATTCATCAGATTGTTGGTCCATATAAAAACGCGAAATCTGACAAAGATCTTCTCAAACTTCACCAGCTCTGTCTGCTTCCTGCTGTGTTTTGCACTGATGCTTACAATGGAACTGAAAAACAAAGAGGATTAATCTTATGAACATTTCTTCGTAAAACATGCATACAAAAATTTGACAATTGGAGATTCCATGCATATCTCGCATTTTTTGCAAGCATCATGCACGGAGCAGAGATGCACCGCACCTCACCTACGTAGGATCGCACAGGAGCGGAGGGGCATTTGCGCCAGGCGGAAGAGTTTTAAAATTTTGGCGCAGAAGGTATGATCAGCCATAACTCTTGAACGGATCGGGCTAGAGAGCCAATGAAAACATCCCTGGATGCGGGAGAAAGTAGGGTATCCAATAAGCTTGACAAAAATATAGCTTTACATTTAAAAGTTTTGAGAAAAATCTATATATATGCATTTACCCTACTAAATTTTTGGAAATTTTCAGAGAAAATCAAAAATCTCGTTCTTCGCATCCCATTTAGCCTTTCTGATCCAGTTTTTGCCCTTCACCGACGTTTGAAGAACCCTAGAACATCATGTGCTCAAAACGTGAGTTCGAGCTATTTTAGGAATGAAATTAGGGGGAAAATGAGTGTGGGTTGGTAGACTGAGTTCCAGATCACTTTTTGGATTCCTGAGAAAAAATACTAGAGTAGTTACTTGGTTTGTTCTTTGAAATGTTCTAGGATCTATTCTGAAGATTTAGAGACCTACCATGATTAGCCTACTAGCCCAGGGGTGGGCAAACTACGGCCCGCGGGCCGCATACGGCCCTCTAGGGCATTTTGTACGGCCCGCAGTGAAGCCGCACGTACATACATACTACATATTACGAGTCTATGTTGAAGTAATTTTATCGATTAGATTAGAATTCTCGAGATTTTATTCCAAACATTTCATTCGAAACTGCATTTTTACTCAACCGGAAGTGACTACTGTTACCTTCGTTTCATGCTAGCTGATGCAAAAAGCTTTTGTTAAAGTTTTTCAAAGCGTTCGTAGATGTAATATATGTAAAATATGCGCCCCTCGGTAGCAATAAAGTTTTCAGTGTGGCCCTCCGTAGAAAATGTTTGCCCAACCCTGTATTAGCCTAAGGTGTTGGAGGTTGTGGCTAAAAATAGACCCAAAGAAAATTGCTCGACCACCTAGTGGGTATTTTTATTTTCCCTCAAGAATGAAATTTTCCTTCAAATATTTCCGCCTGAAATTTGATGGGATGTTGTAAGACACCCAAATACACCTGTTCTGCCACATTGATAGGGTTGGTGGGTGCTGACTGGCAGAAAACTAGATTTCATACACCAATGAGACAATTAGTTTATTGACAAGGATTTCGTTGTGAAAAGGGCCAAGCGGGATATAATGACTTAAACACGAAGTCACTCAATACCGAAGTTTCAGATAAGACCCCAATTGTGCATGAGCCGGAGACTTGTCAGTTAATGAACAACGCACGTTATAGGCATGTTGCCGACTTTTCATGATGTTTAGAGGTCTTGAGCTCGGAACTGCATTTAAGCCAAATGCAATGCTGCTGAATTGCCTGCGCAAGATCGTTAAACCCTCTTATGTCTCCTTTTTAACCGTCGCTATTTAGTAGGCAAAATATTTCTTTCAAACTGGTTCTGGTAAATTGCAAAAGTGGCAATCAATATTTTACGTCGGCCTAAATTATGATCGGTGAACTTACGATACTGGGAAGTGGGCAAAAGCAGAAGATGATGGAAACGTGCCACAGCAAGAGTAACAATACATCCTACGAAGAATGCGATCCCGACAAAGTGCGATGGTGTTGCATCAACTTGCAGGATTTTGCACACCAAGTAGTAGTAGACGATGATTGCCACAAGCCCAGTTATGCCTGTTGAAGAAATGAAGAAAAATTTTAGCAAGTTTTACGTATTATCACCTAAAATATGTTGATTATTCAAGGCATTAATTTTGGACATGGCGCCCACTTCATTAAACAGATCCAAATTATCCCCAATTTCATACACTGCGCTGTTGCTAAATTATCACAATTATTGTTATATTTTTTTAAATGAACGAAACAAGCTCCAAAGGCAAAATATAAACATTTTTTTTAATTATTGATCCTTGTGACGACCAAGGTGCAAGTCAGTTAGTGCATACGTAATTGTGTATGCAACTAACTCTGTCTTGAAGAAATCGTCATGGTAAAAAATGTTACGGTAATTCAAGTGTTCAGAAAGGGTATTTGGCAATTCCTACTGTTTCAAAGTCTGCCACCAAACTAAAAGATTGCAAAGCAAAAATGGTTGCCAACCAAAAGCAAATTTTTGACAGGACGCATGTTTCACCAGCTGACTCGTACTTGTCGAGACTGACACCACCTGGAGATCGCCAAGTTCACCACAGCTCCCATCACTGGCAACGCGCGTCAAGCGCTGTATCCTCCCACTGGTCAATGCATGAAGATACGCACCTGAAGTGCTCGACCCGTAACCCGTTTCCATAGCCGAAAATATTAACAAGGGTTTGGAAGCTTGTAAAGCGCCAAAAACGCTAGGGCAAACGGACTTCAAATCTTTAAAAAAAAACTTTAAAATACCTCCTATTATTTGAAACAGCATTGAGCCTTTCAAAAGCCCGTCATCGTTCTTCATCACTGCTCCGGCACTGAATATCACAGCAGTGACTTTCATGGCAGCAGAAACTCCCAACATTATGACGACTGCCAGAGCCAGATTAGGATTGTCTGAGAAGTGAAAGTGTAAGTATATTAGGTTTGTAATTCTGCTGACATCACATCCTTACGTAACTAACAACTACAAACACTTAAAAGGCCGTGGTTTGCTAAGAAAACGTTGAAATTTGCAACAGCTCATGTTGACGATGTTGCACGAATCATACGCAGTTTCCCTTTAACTTTTTTAATTTCGAGGCTAAAACCATTTGGAACGAATGAATTAGACGGTTTCAAATGAATAGATTTTCGAAGTACATTTTTTTAACTTGATAACTTTTTGTACAAAGCGATTCAAAATTACTTTGTTTCAAAAGACGAACACAAAGCTTTTCCTCCATGCCGAGAAAGATTTAACATACCAAGGCAAAGCTAGCCGCCACTTACATATTCATCTCTAACAGGGGTAAAATACCCCCAATGAAATTTCTCATCAAAACCACAACTAAGCCCGTGCAGGATACATTTTCATAAGATTATACAAAAACTTACCTAATAGAATTATTTTGAAATCACAAACCTCTAGCCAAAGTCATTAAACTCGTTCGCAAAAAGCAGGCCCGCAACTAGGGGGGGCAACCGGGCCATTGCCTCTCGGAATTTTCAAAAACAATACAACCAGTTTTCGTGAAAGGCTCTTACACCAACTACCGATTTCTGATCGTGTAATGCGACTGATATTATACAGTATTTTCAAACGGATATTAGTTGATATTAACACCAGCTATCCATCAAAATTTGTTTGGTGTTGCCAACTGCGCATGAGAGTTTTCAAAACCACCCGCGAACATGATTTTTTCGTTAACTTGTCGAGGATTGATCACATTCAAATGAAGACCGATTCTCAATCATACAAGCACGACTAGTATTACTTTGAAACGGGAATTTCGACATGTTATACTGTAAATTTCAAAGACCAAAACCACTTATGTCGGTTGTCCAAAACTTAACCTCCAAAATGTGGAGATCAAAACTTTAAAAGTTATAAGCTGTTATTTCAGCTGCATTCATGCTGTGTGATGTAGCATGTTCGAGTTCATGTTCCAAGAAAGATACAGAATATATGGTGGTAAATTACAGTTGTGATCGTGCTGTGTGATATTACATACACAAACGTGCTCCTTCCGGCTTATGTTTACACTCAGTTTTGATAGCATAGCGCATGCGTACCTCGAAATCCTCAAATAATAATTGTAATTTACCCCGATATATGTTTTTATTGTGGGAATTTTCCGCTGTTTGTTCTGTATATTGTATACAAAAACAACTCACTCTTTAAAAAATGACATTTCATGAATTAGAAGTTTCGAGCAGCTCAAAATTTAAATCAGCGAAAACGAATTCGTAAAAAAAACTGTAGTTAATGAAATACGTGAATAAAAATTTAAATGCTACTGGCAGAAATGACAATTTCTTAGTAGTTGCAATCGTACGTCATTACAAAATTGGTCAATTTTTAATAAAAAAGGTAAAACGAAATACCTTGCAAAAGCTGACACGCTTCCGGCTCCTGTTGGCAGGTCGGTAGTTGAGTTATTACAGTCGAGTTATGAGCAATCCAAGTGCAGAACGAAGCACCAATAGTAGAAAGCACCGCTCCCATTGCGGAAAGAATAAAACATACAATGTAAATCATGTCTAAAAGTAGGCGTTAAATAAAAAATATAGTACAAGGAGCTCTGTGCTTCTGAAAATTGTAATATATGTTATCGCTGTACAAAATGATCTCTTCACTGTTATTCAAGCAAAAGACGAGCATCTTCTTAAAAGGAGCTTTGTGCTTCTGAAAATTGTAATATATGTTGTCACTGGACAAAATGATCTCTTCACTGTTATTCAAGCAATAGACGAGCATCTTCTTAAGTACCGTTTAAATCAGCATGTATATCAGAACATCCTTAAAGTACTGTTTATCTTTATGCTGGGCCCAACCCGATAATTTAACTCTTCTGAAATTGCGCATACGCAACTACACTCCTGTATATTTGCTTCCAAGGTAACATGTGTTCTTGCGCGGCCTAAAACACAGTATTCTCGACAACATGAGGATAGCATCAATGACAATAATATCTCAAAACCATATTTAGGAGCCAAAGTTTCTACCGGTGCAAAGTTTAACCTTGAGAAGAGCTGGCATTGTCAATTTGAGAAGAACGGACCCCTGACATATTGAACTTAAACATTCAATTGAGGTTTCGCTCAGCTGAAAAACAGCGAACACAGTGCCATCCAGCCTTGCTTTCTAATGCTACCAAAAGCTCCACTGCTTCGCAGCGTAGGAAAGATTAAAATCGACCAGACCGCTGCTGGGTTGAAAAAAGCTTAATCTGCTTGTCAACCTAGATTTTCGACGCAGCTGGAGTCAAATTACAGCAGTATTCGTCGCTTCAGCAACGTGGCACAGTGAGAACAAATAAGGTTTGAAAAATGTCGAAACAATTGAAGCATTGCAACTTTAGTTAATAGACAAGTAATCTTTTGAAACCGTAAGAGATGTTAATGCAAGACCGATTATAATAATCAAAGTTTGTGCAAAACTTATTCTTTTAAAAATCAAACTCTTATGTGGCTTCCATGCGTACACGTTCAATAAGCAAAGAAATCGCTTTGTTGTTCTGCCAAAACCGCTGTTAAGAACTCATTCAATAAATGAAAAATTGTCGTCAGCATAAAGCGCACTGGATAAAAAAAATTCTGCAAGCAAAAATTTGGGAAACTAATAATGTTTATTTTACCAATATCAGCCAAAAGCAAAACACTCGTTGATAATTGAAGTGAAGCATCGCGCTTTTTTTACTGATGTGAGTAAACGAGCTTTAATGTGGTTTAGCTAGCAGTGTAAGAAAATGTCACTTTCGTTGGCTATTCCACCGCGACCAGAATAAGAGAGTCGAACGAAAGGCAATAAAAATTAATGACTTGCTTCACCTCATTTACTGACGTTACAACAACGTGAAAAGGTTGCCGAAAGCGAAACGTTATACCATTGCAAGTTATGAACTGCTTGATAAGTGTAGGCCTAGCCATTAATGACAGAAGTTGTAAATCTTTTAGACGACATCTCGCAAAATTAACTTACATTTATTTTTGTTATTTTCTATCACATTTTTACTATCTTTTTTGCGAAAAACCTGATTAGGCTAGCAACATCGCACGTTGTAACCAGCCAGTCAACAACCAACATCTTCAAATTCCATAAACGATATTAACGATTAAATCGTGCAGCTTCAAAATCTCCAGTACTTCCGCAATTTTTGCATATATTAAGTTTGGGATCAAACCGACGTTATGATGAAAAAAAAGCTATAAAAAATATCCCATCCCAATTTTTTTAAAGTGTTATTTATTATTATAGTACAGATCATATTTAACCAGTTTTTATGTCCAGTATTACCGACACCTCAGTGTGGAAAGTTAAGACAGGTCAGAAATTAACTGGTTCTGAAAGTTATGTTCTTTGAACTGACTTCATCACCACGAAGCAAAAATAGTTGCTACGGCCGAAGAACCACCTTTTCATGTCTTGTATGAAAAGGTGATTAGAGCGCACCATAACCATGGTTTCAATATATGTATCCATATCCTACAACCATGAGATGTTTGGTTTGTTCCTTCGCTATAGCATGTACAAGCCACTTTGTGATGAACTGTAATGAACCTCGTTCTCATCCTTTGAAAACAGATAAATCAACCATATTTATCTGTACGTTAAGCAAACATTCTGAACTGCATGAAACGTTATTTGTATAGGTTTCTACATTAGACCCCGAGTAGGGTCGAATTTAGGAAAGAACAAAGTGGGCACGTGACCAGAGGATCCTCTAAGGCTTGTGTAACATATTTAATGTGAATAATCACAAAAATGGTTAATATAACAACAGTAATGAGAAAACAAAGAAAATTGTACTGATAATACTATTTCCTTGACCTTGAATAATATTTCCTTGAGGTACTGAGCGCCTCCACACAAAGGCAGCCCTCCACATGTCTAAATCCGGTCCTGACTAGACCAACTTTATTAAAGATGGTCTTACTAGTACGATGCATCTATCAATCCTCATAAGCGAAATTTGCTTGCCGAATGATGACCGCAAGAAATACATAACCAAACTCCGAACATCTCTGAATCCTTAGTAATCTTTAAAATGCTGTCGCTTTTGTGCCGATACTCTAATACGCTCTGATCAAATCACGGTCACTCACACATCCTTGTCCAAATTGAGTTATAATTTGGAGGTGAACTGTCCATCTGGCAGGACGTCTTGCGCAGTTTTGGTTTATTGGCAGCTGCAAACGCATTTTGAAAACACTGGTACTGTTATATGGCCTCGACCCAAATTCTTTTATATAGCGAAATTCTCTTGTTCATGCCCTCTTTCATCTCGGCGGGTTCTCACAAGAGTCACTGCTGGTCACCAAAGACTTGCTTTGCCAAGATTGAAAAAACAAAAGTTCATTTCGAGTCTCTCGAGCTGCTTGAGATAATTCTCTGCTCTTCCCGGGTGTTTTCACTTCTTTTCTTTCAGCCAAAACATCTGTTAGCCGTTACTGCGTATTAGAAGGTGCGTGTTTTGCATGCTAGAGCAGCGCTACAAACCGCGAGTAACTGTCTGCACAAATAGCGTTCCTTATCGACCCTTGAGGTTAATCGGATTGCTATATAAAATGGAAACCTGCAGCGGCGCAACGAGCAGAATCTAAACTCCACTCAGTTAACACATTTACTTGGCCAGATGACAGCCGCATTTACGTAGCTATCTAAACTACACTGGTTTTTGCAATAATCTTGTGAAACGACACAGCGGCTTACAATTTTTAACTCGTATTTTCTAAAAATGTCGCTGTGATCCAACCTAAACTTGAAAACGGGGCCGGTTTTAAGCGGATTTGATCGATTTCTTCTAATCGGGCCCCGCGCTACGACTGCTAAACAACGCAAACTTAGACTACGCTGTAGATCGAAGCTACTTTATAGTGCCGGCGCGGGACCCAGAAGTTGTTAAGGTACTTTGAGAGACCAAGCCGGTTCTCAAATTTTTTCAAACGGTTTCTGAAAATACAGTATAAACTCGCTTTACTACCACCATCAAAGTACACCAAGACTTTGCTTTACAATCATCTTGGTTTTCAGATAAAACAGATGCGGTCACTCAAATTGTCTTTGCAGTCAGGAAGGTCGAACCTTTAGAAAACCCTGGAGGGGCCCACTTTATTTTGTAAGCGTGGGATCCGTTACCAACGAAAATCCAAGTGAACTGCGGGGTTTTCACCGCCCCGTAATTTCTGAGATATAGCCTAACAAATTGAAAGTTGTAAAAATCTAAAAGATGGAAAGTGGAATAAAAAGAAAAGAAGTGTTAAAAAAGAAAAGAATTTTTAACCTTCTCTGGGATATCGAAAACCTGGTAGGCTATAATAGGCGGTTTTTACTCATTTAATCCGTGCTCTATTAAGTGCTTTTCACTGTAACCATTTCCACGTGAAAGGATGTAGTGATATAGGCAGGTGTTTTGTTTTTGGCTTTAACAGTCGAATTTGGGCTATATATTTAAGGCAGGTGGTGCAAATACAGGCCCGCGGAACGCATGTGCCCCGCCACAGCTTTTCAGTGGTCCATGAAAGCATTCAGGAATAATCTTCAAATCTGAAATTTGTTTAAAAGCGTGTAAGGGCACATTTGACTCAGTGAATTCCATGCGCTTGATAAAGTGCATGTGCACAAGAACAATGAATATAATAGGGCCTACCTTTTCTGCGTACCATTATTGTTTTTCTTTTATTAATTTATTTTGCCATAAAATGTGAAGTTACGGCCTTTCTGCTGGTGCACCTGTCTGGATAACCGCGATGTTTTTTCTGTGCCCCGGCCTTCGTTGTCTTGAAGAGTACATCTGGCGCAATGAATCCAGTACCGCCAAATAAATCTCCGTTAAACCTGGCCTTCTCAAAGTGACCCCCTAGCAAAATTAATTGCCCAACCCTGCAATCTGTAAAGAGCTTCTCCAAATTAGTCAGCAGAGATAGATTTCTCAAACTGAGAGATTTCGCGCATTTATGGTGACGCTGGTCAGAAAACACGTCTCAATTAATTCCATTCTGTTTGACAACAACAATCATCCCAGAAATTTTTATAGATCCCTTAAAGATTTTGATTGACTCCTGCACAGACCTTAACGTTGACTTCGTTCCTGCTCCGGCTCGAACTCAAAATACTGACTCCGGCTCCTGCTCCGTCCTAAAATGCAAACTCCGGTCGGAGTCCATTCTAGCACTCCTGCTCCGTGATCAACTCTGATGAACTGCGCACTGCAGTCAAAGTTACTATAAAAAAATATTGAATCACTTAAGGTCCAGTTTTCACATTTAGATTGCCAGCGGGGGCATTTCGCCCCTCTGCCTCCCGTGAGATATGTCACTGGCTATGATATATTGGTTTTGCATGCAGTAAGCTGTTCCTACTTAACTGCAACAAGATACGAGATGGTGGCGTAGCTTAGTTTGCGGGAGGGCCTGCGAGTTTTGTAATTAATCTATATTGTGGTTGAGTTAATTCTCGGCTGAAACAGAGGGAAGGCTTTCACATTAATCGTTACATAACAGTGGTAAATCTTTTTTCAGTATCTCAATGACCTTGGCATTGCGGACTACTGATGCCAATATACTGTAGTGTACTAAATTAGCTGATGAACCGTGATACCAGTGCTGGGAGTCGCAAATATTTTTTTTGCTCCGCAACGAAAATTGAATTCGTTTGCTCCGCATCCGCAAGGTCCGCAAGTGTAAAGCATTTGCTCCGCAATAGTCCGCATCCGCAAATCCGCAATTTCAAGTAAACACTTTTGGATGTTTAGCAGTCGATTAAAAGCAAGTTTCCCCATAAACCTTAACACGTTATATGTTCTCGACATCCTTTCCTTTTGTCACAGGCAGTACACAGCACCTTTGAACAGAAATTTATTGCAAACGTAGCCAGTTCATAGCAACAAGCATACTTAAATCTGCTATTAGGCTATATATTTAGCCTGTTTACATGGCACGCAATAACTGTGGCTTTTTCGATTGTGGCCGGCCTATCGATTGTGGCTAAATTTGGCCACAATCAGCTGTGCGTTTACATGGCGCTTCTGATTATCAGGACTAGAGCACTGTGCACAACGAAGTAAAAGTGCTAAAAATCTTCGTTGGATTTCTGCACCACATGGCCTAGTAGGAACACATCACGGCAGCATTGTGCGGTTCTGGAAAAATAAATCGGGATTTTTGTTCTCGACACAACATTTTTAAAGCAGCAAAGATGCGTGATACTTGAATAACTGCTGAAACATCAACATTTTAAAGTGTGAGTGTTGATTGTCACCAGCATGCAGCTCAACATGCACGCGCATGTACGAATGCTAAATTCGAATTTTTTCATGTGATTTCAGTAAGAACATCCCATTGCACGTTGATGCATTTAAAACAGTTCATGTATGTTTTTCACATGCATGGACCAGGCCTGTAACCAGCTTGGGACGCCAGGGGGGACGAAGAGTTTTTTGAGAGTGGCCCAAATTTTTTAAAACTATGTCCCAGCTATGTCCAACACATTTTTCCCAGTGGGGCAAACAAATTTGCAGGGGGGTTGCCGCCCTGCGGCTCCCTGGTTACGAGCCTGGCATAGACACGGTATAACTTCTGCACTGGAACCAGCTTTTGCAGTTTACATGTCATGTCGTTGATGGTAGGCTGACCCACAACCTGAGGGGGCAAAAAAGCAATTGGCCCTCCTGAAATTTTCAAAATCATGTTTAGTTGTTGGGTGCAACAACAGGTTACATTTTGTGCCCCAAAAGATAGCAGCTGCTTGTGGCCAGTCACGCCGCTGTGGGGAGGTTTTGATGGGCTTATGCCCTCACAAAAAGCTGCAAGCCCCCCAAATTGAAATATGAAATAGTAAATACTATAAGTCATGAAGATTTTCATTTTCACAATGTCAAGCTCCTCCACACAAACGTAATTCCCCTCTATTGAAGACCTTCTGATGACAGTTCTGGATGCGGCCCTGTGATACGGTGATCAGTGTGTTGTACATAACTTAGTGTAGTAGCTTCTAGTAATTATAGCGAATTCAGGGGTGCAAAAATGCGGTCGCGCACTCGCGCCACGCGATCAAAAACTAAATTATTTTGAAGCTGAGTGAAATACGTATGGTTCCATTTGCACAGTTCGCAAAGAAGAGTAAAAAGACTACTGTGACTTTGTGCATATTGAGTTCCAAAAACTTGTTTCTCGTAGCGCAACCAGATGACCATCACTTTATCGCGGCTTGCCACGGATGCTTCAATTGTACCCAGCTTCAAATGCAAATTTCATGTCAATCGACAAGCCAACTGTTGTTCTGAAACGTTTTTTTTGGAAATTCTTTGAGCGAATTATGTTCACATTAAGACATTTGCAATCATTTGTGGTTGCTTTTATTGAGCAAGTTCAGAATATTGAGAAGTCAACAGCTTCAGTTTTTGAGGTTGTATCGTATTTCGCCACTGTGAAGGCAAGGATTCAAGAGAGACAATCAGATGTCAGTACGTATCAAGCCAAGTTAAATCAAGTTAAATCAGCACTTAGAAAATTCAGCGAAGGCAAGGATCATGACTCTGATTCATTTGGTTAAACTGACCACTTTATTTGCTGAATTTAAATGCTTTGACTAGATTCCTCCATTTGCAAACAACTAATTGGGAAAAAGATGAAACATGTGAGTAGTATCAGTTTGATAGGAACATTTCTACTGATGAAGCTGAAGTAAACTATTAGACCAATACCAAAGCTTGTTCGAGTTCGTGCAAAAAGAGCATCAACCAAATGCAATTTATTGTAAAATGATGGAACATGATAGATGGGCAAAATATTTTGCAACTTGCAATACCATCAAACGCTACAAGAACTGATAAAGATTGCACAATTTTACTTCAAGGTTACGGCTCTTTATGCTAATATTGAACATTTTTTCCTTGATGCAGCCACAAACCAAAAAGGAAGAGAAACCTTTCTGGTTGAACCAGTTTCTAGTCTAAAGCTGGTGTGCGATTTAAAACATCTTTCATGCAAGCAGTTTCATAAAATTGTAAAAGGCGGTTCTACATTTTTTTTAATTTAAGAAATCTGCAAAATATTGATGGGCTAAATAGGTTACGTAAACAAGGAATTTGTTTTGTGTGTTTTGAATGAAAAATTGTCTACACTGGACGTTTTACTTCAATGCTTAAAACTAGTCAACAGACCTACTTGTTATTTGACTTGTTAAGTGCAGATAATACACTAAGTAAGTGACAGTCGTAAATTGCCCTCGCTTTTTGCGTTGAATATATGGCAGCCCTATTGAGCTCATTAATAAACAAACATGGACAGAAGAAAGGGGATCGTCACATTTACAAGTGTAGAGCTTATCCAAGTGGTTCTAAAAAACATTATAAAGCAAAGCAGGCAAAAATGAGAGACGAAGAAGTTGCAGCTAAGTCAAGAAACATTCAGGTATCTTTTTTACAGTGGCAGTGAAGTCAAGCAGAGACATTTCTGCGAAGCTTGTATGGGGACAGAAAATCGAAGAACATGTTGTGACAAACTTAGATCAACGCAACGACGACAACAGAGCTAGTTTAACCAGCGGTGCAGCAGAAGAACGTCAAGATGTATCATCGATAAATACGATAGATGAGTTGTCTGACGCTATCACTGGAGGCAAAAATATCGGTCTCTGGTCATCTAATATACCGGAAAAAATGCGGGGATATTGGTTAATGTTAAACATGATGTTCTACAACACAGAAAAGAGAGAAACTCGTCACGGAAATGCACTACAAATCTTATGCGTCGCCAGAACCACAATGCCGAAGTCGTTGAAAGAAGTCGGCTTTGTTTTTCTCCTTCACAAACTTGCGTTTACTGTTTCACGTGTAGACTGATGTGCGCGGATTACTAAATGTGTGCATTTCCTTATGAGAAAAGGAATGTGTGACTGGAAGCACGCTGATGAGCCATGAGCAATAGAACATAAAGATGCCACGATTACGTTTAGTCGCAGATGCAATTAATCACCATGAAGAATTGATACAGAGCTAGCCAGTCAGGCCAATCAATGCCAGCAATATTGGAAGTCGCTTCTGCAACGTTTGGTTTCAGTCGTAAAATTTATTGCTGAGCGAGGACTGTCGTTTAGATATGATGAAAACGTTGGGTTGCCCAGAAACTTTTTTCAAGCAAAATTTCAAAAAAAGGAAATGCGATGCTTCTGGCGACCGGTTTTGCAACAGTTCCACAAATCACTAGTCATTGTCAATTATCTTGTTGCATCACAAAGTTTTGTTACACTTGAGTTAAGAAATATGACGTCATAAGATTACGTCACCAATATTAATGATCCGTGGAAATACTAGTGACTTCATCGGCCATCCCCTACCTAAAGAATATATATCCCATCCGCACATATGGCCTCCCACCACGCTTGGCCCGGGCCCCCCCACCATCTAAATCTGGCGCTGGACTCACTTGGTTAATTCCCTGATTAGCATCGTATTTCGTAATGATAAATTTGTAATGCTACTGACAGTTTTATAATGAAGAATTTATAGGGTAGCTAAAATTTTAACTTTCATGCCGTAGATTTGTGGAATTATATGTGTAAGGATTGGGTATAATTTGCAGATACTCATTAAAATCATGAAACATCCTCAAATAATAAAATAGTTACTTCACTAACTTCCACTACTGCTCATATCAAACCATACCCATATCAAACAACAAATGTTCCATTTTTTTTAAAATAAAGCACCAAAAGTTTTAATACTGATCCAAATTAATCCAAACCCTTAACGTACAACACACATAGTCCAGGATTATTTTGAAGTAAACCACTCTAATTATCTGGTTCTTGCAAGGGGCTAGTCACTAGATAAGCAGCTTTCGTCCGGCAGCTCAATTTTCGCTCTCCGCGCAATCGGATCCGTCTCGATTCGCATTACTTCGCAATGCACCGCAGCAGAGCACACGGCGACGTTTAATAAACAAGACTGCCGCATGGTTCTCCGCGTGAAAACTCCCTAGTGTAAACCCAGCTTAATCTACTAGACTCAAAGTTAGTAGACTTCATTTTATACTAACTTTGACTCGACTGCATTACTGGCGCCCCCGTGTGAGAACAAGTTGGATGAAATTAGATCAGCAACACTGATGTTTGTTCTGGCTTGTTGTTCTGTCTGATCTGAGCCTCAGGGGCAAGAATTGCTGGCTGCCAGGGTGGTGCCTTCAGTGAAAAACCTTGTGTTGCCGAGTTGTTAGCGAAACCCGGAACTTTTTACTGGTGACCTGCGAAAGCGTTCTTCATCTCTGAATAGTTGTTTTTACTACTTCTTTTTTAAGATGCGGAAATGGATGACGATGAATTTGTTGATTTTGAAAAGGTCATACTTTGCCAGCTGGAAGAACGCGACAAGTGGTGCAACAAATTTGCTTCTTTGATAAACTCGCGTGAGTACTTTACAAATTAATTTTCAAAGCTCAGTAAAGTTTGTGGCTCTAGGGTACGCTTTGAACGTGTGCTAACTAACAAATACAGAGTTTGAGATCAAGGAAGACAGAGACTTCATAATCTTCATAAAAAATCTAAAACTCATCTCATTTAAGCAACTATAAATACAAATTTGGTGTCAGAGGTTAGCCTCCTTGTCCTTGCCACTCGCCTACTGCTCATTCATTTTGATTTTATGGATCTTTTCTGGTGCTACAGCATACAGATACAGTAAAAGATAGATGAAAATAGCAACGGAACCACCCATGGATCTTCTTATTTCAAATCCTATGCTACACCGCCTCGCATGACACAGTCAGTTCAGTTAAAACGGTCAGTTTGTCACTCGATCAGCATCATCCTGGCTAGTAGCATAGTGGATGTCTCACATCTGCTATACTAATGGTTTTCAGTTCGCCTCTCACCTTGCCAATTTTTGCTAGTGGTTTTAAGTTTCAAATCATTAAGACCAGTTTTATTTTGGAATGGGCTACAGATACGCCTGGCCTGACACAATTCAAATAAAAGGGTTAGTTTGTCATTCAAACGGCGTGGATCTCGTAGCCTAGGGGTTACGCGTTACAACTCTTACAATATGTCAAGGGTTTTCAGTTCGGCTCTCATGGTTGCTAACTTAACTTTTTTTTTTCTTTACTTTTTTCAGGCTTGCATGTTATCAGTTATCTTTAAATACAGGTTAGTAGTGTTAGGGTTAGGTTAGCCTTAGCTTATTAGGGTTAGCAGTGTAATAAGGTTGGGGATAGCACTAGGTTAAGGTTAGCCTTAGCTTAGGGTTAGGTAAGCATTAGGTTATGGTTAGGGTAAGGGCTACGGTTAGGGTTAAGTTTGAGTTTATGTTTTATGTTTACTTTGTTTCTACCAAGCCTACTGCACTCTCATCATGCGTTACTGTTACGTCACATGTGGTGTATGAATTCAGTTTTCAAATTTCAAGATCCACAGACATATCTACAGCCACTGCCTTTTCTTTTTTCAAAACTTTTAAAATTAAGTTTCAAGGGTTAGATTTAGGGGTTAGCGTTAGGTTAACATTAACTTAGCATAGCTTAGCATTGCTTCAGCGTTGGAGTTGGGGTTAAGGTTAGGGTTAGGTTTTAGGTTTATGGTTTTCTTTTACGTTTAGTATGTTTCTACTGAGCCTACTCGCATTCTCGTTATGCGTTACCGTCACATTACAGTGGATGGTCGAATAAGGTTTCAAATCTGCAGATCCATCGATGGTTCTGTAGCCACTGGCTAGAACAGTGGTTCTTAACCTTTTCTCCATCACACCCCCCTAAAGTAATTTTCCATTGGCTCACTCCCCCCTTACTTTCAATCAGCTGTAAACCAAATGTATCTCTTGGTGAATTTGTTTAATTTTAAGGTTTTGTAACAAACACTAAGTCCAGGGTTTTGTTTAGGACCCAAATCAATTGAAAATCGGATCCCTAGAATCAGAAAATCGGGTCCCTAGAATCAGAAAATCGGGTCCCTAGAGTCAGAGAAATCGGGACCCTACAGGTCTACACCAGGAACCCAACATTTCCCCTAGCAAAAACCTTGCTAAGTGCATAGAGTACAAACACACACAGCCTACACAATGCAGATTGGTAAAAGAAAAGCAGACACAACAGAACAATCATAGCAAGTTTTAAGGTAAAGCAACAGGGTTACAGACACTTTCCTAACACTATTGTTCACTAACCTGTAACACTTAGTACAACACTACATCCAGAGTAGGACACTGAGTCCAACCCTGGTCAAGGCCAGGTAAAGTACAGAAGTATTGTGGCATGCACACACCCGCAAATGAAAAAACACTGCAACGTCTGAGCCCTCAGTCACAAAATAAAATGCGGTTGCAGCGTTCAAACAATAAGGACCAATGCTTACAATCTGACTGCATCAACAAAGCACGAAACCACATGTTGTTAGAATTTCTGCATAGTTCAACAAGTGCTACATATTTTTTCACAATAATTCCTCAAGATAGGAATGTTGCATTGAACCTGATGGCTACTATCACTCGCTCGCCACGGAAGGTTGTTTAGAGCCCTGCACCCAAAATTATAGGCCACTGATTGTTTGACAATTTTGGCCAATATTTGGTGCAACATTATTTTGCAGCATTAGATGAAAAATGTTTTCTTTTAAGGGCAAAACAATTATTGACATTGTACAAGATTTACCGGTAGTCACAGATATGCATGTTCCCACTCTAGCCTGCATGCCTAATGTGTTGCGGTTGCTTGTTCTTGACTTGTGCGAACCTTTGTAAATTATTTGTTTTTTTGTTCACTCTGCATAGATTTGCAACCGCACACTACTTCACAGAGTGAATATAGATTACTCTGACTAATTGCAAATCGGTTAAACCAGTGGTTCCCAAACACTTTCGAGCTGTTACCCTGATCAAGGTAGCGATTAGGTCTTATTACCCATAACTCCTTGGCGTCTGGCTGCTTTCGGGGATTTTCAGAAAAAAAACGCCTAAACGCACGTGGCTTTGCGCGGGAATATCTCCGCTCCTGTTCGGGTTATGGACCTGCTCGAAGCATCAGAAGACGCGGCAAGTCTTCTAGTCTGCACTCGAAACAAAAATTTTTTGCTTGGGGCCTGCAGATTTTTTTGTGAGTGATGTCATAAGTAGAGGACTTTTAGGCCACCTTGGCCCACTTTGCTTGGCCCTGGGCGCTAACTGTTAGGTGGTAGTATTTCGCTGAAGTTTTTACTGGAAACTAGGCTGTAATCTGAGTCTTTTGATAATTTGGATGACCTGCTGGGTTCAAAAGTTATGATGTACGTTAGTAAAAATATTTGACTAAGTTGCTAATTAGTTAATTAATTAATTTGTTTATTTTAGATCATAACTTTTGAACCAGAAACGCTAGAAAGTCGATCAAAGGCTCAAAAGACTCGGACTCGAGCCTAGTTTCCAATGAAAACTTCAGCGAAACACTTTGACCTAGCGGTTGGGCCCTAGGCCAGGCAATATGAGTCAAAACGACCCCAAAACTACTTTACTTATGACATCAGTCACAAAAAATCCGTATACCCAACCAAAAAGTTTTTTTCGAGTGCAATCTACTAGACAGGCCAATCCGTTTCAGCCCTTGAACAGCTCTCTAGTGCAATCGGCGGAGGAGCTAGGGCGTTGGCAAGGCAACTGAAAACTGCTGTCTTTTAGGCCAAAATCGAAGTACGAATATATCGTACGCCGGCTCTCAAAGTGTTAATATTTCGCAGTGATCGCTTATAATACAGAACAACATTTTGGTTCTGTGGTACCCCCAAAAATCGCGTATTATCCCCGGGGGTAATTTATCCCACTTAAGCAACCACTGGGTTAAACCATCCAAACGTGAAAGAAATAGCCGGGTTAATCGCACAAACCGGACATTTCAATAGAAATGTTATTTTAATTTTTAGATTTAAACATTTATTTCGCACCGTTTTGACTTGAGTAAAAGACACGGTTCCAAGATTAAGCAGCTGAGTATCGCCGTTAGGATGGCCAGAAAGCAAAGTTACTCTTTCTTTGGCCGAGAAGTCGACGTCGTATGGTGGTCTGTAGCTGCCAAGTCATATTTAAAAATGTATTCTCACATTCAACAATAGTGTGGCTCAAGTGCAGTTGAATCTTCATGAATATACATTGTCGCATCACAGAAGAACATGGCGGGAGTACTGTAGAAAATTAGTACCATGCAGGTATACTGCCATATTAGTACCATGCAGGTGTACGGCCATATTGAAGAAAGCTCGTCGAATTACAAAAAGCCAAAGCAGCATCACATGCTGTGTGGAGCTTTGTCAAATGCGACAATGGCACAGATGTTATTGCTAACACTTTGGCACCCGGGTAGATTCGGGGATTTTCGGAAAAAATAACGCCTGAATGCACGTGGCTTTGCGCAGGAATTACTCCGCTCCTGTTCAGGTTACGGACCTGGTCGAAGCATCAAAAGACGCGGCAAGTCTTCTAGTCTGCTCTCGAAAAAAAATTTTGCTTGGGGCCTGCGGATTTTTTGTGAGTGACGTCATAAGTGGAGGACTTTTAGACCACCTTGGCCCACTTTGCCTGGCCCTGGGCGCCAACCATTAGATGATAGTATTTCGCTGAAGTTTTTACTGGAAACTAGGCTGCAATCCGAGTATTTTGATACTTTGGATGACCTGCTAGGGTTTCAGGTTCAAAAGTTATGATCTAAACTAGTAAAAATATTTGACTAATTAGCTAATTGATAATTAATTAATTTGTTTATTTTAGATCATAACGTTTGAACCAGAAACGTTAGAAAGTCGATCAAAGGCTCAAAAGACTCGGACTCAAGCCTAGTTTCCACTGAAAACTTCAGCAAAATACTCTGGCCTAGCAGTTGGGCCCTAGGCCAGGCAACATGAGCCAAAACGACCCCAAAACTACTTTACTTATGACGTCACTCACAAAAAAATCCGCACCCCCCAGCAAAAAAATTTTTTGAGTGCAATCTACTAGACTGGCCAATCCGTTTGAGCCCTTGAACAGCTCTCTAGCACAATCGGCAGAGGAGCTAGAGCGTTGGTGAGGCAACCGAAAACTGCTGTTTTTTAGGCTGAAATCGAAGTACGAATATATCGTACGCCAGCTCTCAATGTGTTAAAAGGACTTGGCATGCCGACTAAACAGTCCCCCTACTTGCGCCTCTGAATGTTTGCATACAGACTCAAATTTGGCATGCAAAATTTCAAGATGCTTAACCCTGACTTCCATCTCTGACGGAACTAAACCAAATAACACATAGCGGCGTAAAATCAGCACTGGAGTAACGTTTGAAAGGGACACAATCCTGTTCAAAAATGTTCTGTTGTAGAGCTTGTAAGGGTTCGTGCCCCCCCTAGAAATTTCTTGATGCCCCCCCCGGTTAAGAACCACTGGCCTAGAAGGTATAGATAGGCCTAGGAAGTGTCTACAGTAGATAGCTGGATATGGCTGCGCAAGGTTAACTGCTACTGCAGGCTACTGAATGATGCAGCACATGTTTAAGGTTAGCCTTAGTCACCACAAAGAGAAAGCAAATTCAGACTTCCCTTACATGCAGTAATTGTAATGTGAGCATATAGGCTACTGTATCTATTTTGCCTCATGAACAAGGCAAAGGCAAAGGCATTGTTGCAGCTATTTCATCCTTAGACGAACAAGATGGTAGTGTGTAAATGACCATATCATGTTTTCGGTTTTGAATGTGTAAAAAGTATATGTCATGTCTGGTTTTGTAACAGATACAAAATTAATTTGGAGATGTTGACACTGTTGCGATCAAAAGCCCAAGCGGCAAGTGCACAAAGTTTCACACTGTGGCAGCAAATAACAATAGAGATCACATGCCATGATCACTCTTCATGTACGTTAGTCGTTACATTCAATCGTTCACATGCTAGTATCATGAGGGATTACATGCCACAGTCACTCTGTTATTGCTTATTTGTGCCACATAAACAGAGGTGCTGTTGTTCGCGCACATCCCGTCCATGGTGAATTGCACATTCATTGCAACCCCAGCGGAGAGATTGTAACAATATCCCCACCTTTTTACAACAAACCGCACTGATTGCACGTTCTTTTTGTGAAGGCTGCACTTGGAACGACTTTCACATCCTTGTCACAGCACCATATTGTTGTGATCTGAAAGCCCGAGTGGCAAGTGCGCGAAGCATCACACTGTTGTGGCAGCAAGCAACAATAGAGATCACATGCCATGATCATTCTTCGCGTACGTTAGTCGTTACATTCAATCGTTCACATGCTAACATGAGAGATTACATGCCACAATCACTCTATTATTGCTTGTTCACGCCACATATATATGGGTGCTGTTCTTCACACATATCCCGTTCGTGGCGAATCACACATTCAATGCAACGGCAACGGAGAGGTTGCAAAAACATCACTGTCAACATGGTCAAGTGAGCAGTGACTAGTGCTGTTGTGCAAGAGGTTGGTTTGATTCATACCTTGGTTTACGTTTGTATAGGTTTTTTTGACTGTGCACAAAACACTTTTCGATGTATTTGCCCAAGATTTTATGTTACAAGTTTGGAACCGCTATTGCTGCACATTTCTTGAAGGTAGTGACAATTCATCCACCTCCCATGATGCGGTTCGAATAAAATGTTTAGGTTGTCACTCAAGCGGCACTGATGTCGTAGCAGATGTGTGCCGTATGGTCCGAAAAATATTGTAATACAATTATCCATGGACCGTAATGGAGTATGTACCACAGTTGCATGTATGTCATCACCCAATGAGTTTGAGTAGTCAGAGGTACAAATGGATTATGAAAAGGTTTAACAGTAATCCAGTAAGTTTCAGGTACATGAAAAACAAAATTAGGTTAGTTGAAAAGTGGAGTATTAAGTTCTAGAAAAGATATTATTCCATTCATAGTATCATGCCTTATGACATATCTACCTATTGTACAACTAATATTGGTATTATGACATTGGCATCATAATTCAGCTATGCAGAATTGTGGTCCTAGCAATTGAACTGAAATCAATGTCTGTGAGGTCGTGGAGGTCAAAGTTGTTCCATTTCGCTCAAAAGCCTCGTATTGCAGAAAAGGTGCTTCTCAGAAGCGCAAATCTGAACTTTGTTCTGATGTAGGTCATGACAGATGCGTATGGCTCCCTGCATTTTTCAGCCAGTCTTTTGTTGATATTATTGCATTCCGGTGCCGCCCTTCCCTCCACTTGTTGTGAAGACAAGGGGATTGAACGAAGACTTCTCAAGGTCAATCTCTGTTTGGTTGTACTTAACACGTATAGAGCTGGCCTACGTGATATTCGTACTTTGATTTCGGCCTAAAAAACAGCAATTTTCAGTTGCCTTACCAACATCCTAGCTCCTCCACCGATTGCGCTAGAGAGCTGTTCAACGGCTCAAACGGATCGGCCAGTCTAGTAGATTGCACTCGAAAAAAATTTTTTTGCCTGGGGGTGCGGGTTTTCTGTGAGTGATGTCATAAGTGGAGAACTTTTAGGCCACCTTGGCCCACTTTGCCTGGCCCTGGGCGCCAACCGTTAGGTGGGTAGTATTTCGCTGAAGTTTTTACTGGAAACTAGGCTACAATCCGAGTCTTTTGATACTTTGCATGACTTGCTGGGGTTTCGGGTTCAAAAGTTGTGATGTAAGTTAGTAAAAATATTTGACTAATTAGCTAATTAATTAATTTGTTTATTTTAGATCATAACTTTTGAACCAGAAATGCTAGAAAGTCGATCAAAGGCTCAAAAGACTCGGACTTGAGCCTAGTTTCCAATGAAAACTTCAGCGAAACACTTTGGCCTAGTGGTTGGGCCCTAGGCCAGGCAACATGAGCCAAAATGACCCTAAAACTACTTCACTTATGACGTCACTCACAAAAAATCCGCACCCCCCAGGCAAATTTTTTTTTCGAGTGCAATCTACTAGACTGGCCGATCCATTTGAGCTGTTGAACAGCTCTCTAGTGCAATCGGCGGAGGAGCTAGGGTGTTGGTAAGGCAACTGACATCTGCTGTTTTTTTTGTGAAAATCGCCAAAACCACCCAAACGCCAAGGAGTTAATCGTCTTTTCTTTTTCATATTAGTGATAGATCTACGAAAGGGATTTATCAGACTAACAATAAGACTATGAGGAAGGCTTTGTGGTCTTCATGTTGAAAAATATTTTATCACAGCTATTCCACATTCCTCTTGCAGAAATGTTTCACCTTGCATTGCCTGCTTTTTTTCTGTCATTTTCCAGTCATACACCGAAATGATTTTGAAATGACTGAAAATATTTTAGTCAGTTTGCTCAGAATGTCTGCAAATATGGGCTGAAAAACACTGTTATGGCGAGTTTTAATACAACTGTGAGACAAATGACTGAAATGTTTCACCGACCAAAATTTTTCAGCAAAAAATGACCGAAATGTCTCAGCATAAAAACAGATTGTCAGATGTATTGACTAGAGCTCGACAGATGCAACAGCATACTGATATCTATCAACTGATATGAGTCATATAGTCTTATTATGATGGTGTTGCTGATGTATCATATCAGCAAAATTTCACTGATATATATTGGCAATATTCGATCATAAAAGCCATGACCTGGTGCTACATTGTTATTCTGCATGGACTGTTGGGTCATTCCATGTCAGGCGATCCAGAGCTATATATCTGACCGTGAGCAAAATCCATGAAATTTCATAAGCAGAGAGATCTTATCATTCTGATTTCAAAACATTTCAAATGTTTTAAATTGGACCAGTATTCGCAAAGTTATGGCTGGTTAAAATTTGCAGTGTTCCCATTTAATTTTTGCGTATATTTTTTTTGAATTTAGTGCTTTGACATTAAAAACCCTGGTATCTTTTTTTATTTGTGACTATTTTTAGCTGGAAATTTTGAGCTAAGGCCTAGCGGTCGGGCCCTAGGCCAGGAAACATTAGCCAAAATGACCCCAAAACTACTTCACTTATGGTAGTCACTCACAAAAAATCCTCACCCCCAACTAACGAATTTTTTTCGAGTGCAATCTAGAAGACTGGCCGATCCGTTTGAGCCATCAAACAGCTCTCTAGCGCAATTGGCAGAGGAGCTAAGGCGTTGGAAAGGCAACTGAAAACTGCTGTTTTTAGTCCGAAATCTGGGTACGAATATATCGTACGCCAGTTCTCAAAGTGTTAAAGAAATAAGATTTTAATTTTTAACACATTAGAGAGGTGTTGAAACCCTTAAAGCACTCGATGAGCCTTCCAGTTTGCATTGAAAAAAAGTTTTTAAGGTTATGGGTTTCGTTTTTTTGTGGGTGACTTCATGAGTGGGGTTAGTTTTTGGCCATTTTGGCTTAGGTTACCTGGTACTGGGCCCAGCCGCTAGATGGAAGTATTTCACTCAAGTTTTTATTGGAAACTAGGCTAAAATTCTAGTCTTTTGAGCCTTTGATCAGGTTTCTAGCATGTTTGATAAATTTCATAACTATTGATCCAGAAATGCAAGAAATTTGATCAGTCTCAAAAGACAAGGATTTCCACCTTGTTTCCAATAAAACTTGAGTGAACTTGAGCGAAATACTTCCATCTAGTGGTTGGGCTCAGGGCCAGGTAACCTGAACCAAAATGACCAAAAATCTACCCCACTTATGGCGTCACCCACAAAAAACTTAAACCCAAATCCAAAAAAATTTTTTTTTCATTGCAAACTAGAAGACTCGCCGAGTCTTTTGAGGGTTTGGATAGCTCTAGCACAATCGACTGACAAGTTATGCAGTTGCAAAGTAGTGCGAAATTAGTGCTCAATGCATGATTTCAAAGTACGATATACTCATACACTGGCTCCAAACATGTTAAAATCAATTTTGACTGATTTGTGCTGTTTCATTAATGGAATTTAAATTGAGTATGTTTTTCACTTCATGATAGAGTTGCACTGTTTCAGATTATCGTCTTTGTGAAGCTAATGCACAGCTCTCTGTCACAAACAGTGGATTGAAAGAAGATATTGAAACACTTAAACTTGAGAATCATGACTTGCTCACCAAAGCTCATGCAAAGTAAGTGTAACAAATGTATGTGTTTGCTAAGTGAGGTCGTGAATTTTGTTTTTATCCCAATAAGTCTGAATAGGTTTTGAAGCTGAGGTATACGTACCCCCAAGAATGCACAAGAAAGTCTCTTGTATTGGCACTTCGTGTTGGCATAAATGCGTTTTAAGGTTAAACTGCTAAAAATGTGTGGAAAGTCTTCTGCTGTTTCCATCCACTTACTGTTGCAGGCAAGGTTTTTCAATGTGTATGATAAAAATTGTGCAAAACTCAGTTGAGCATGGCATATGCGTGTGTCTTTCTTTAAACAGTTCCAAGAATTGAGTTGCTTGTGAAGCCTCATCCATCACATTAAATGTAGCCCTTTGAAGTGATGATGGAACACTTAACTGATACTTTTGTGTGTTTTGTATTTCAATTGCGTCCAGTTGATGCTATACTCTTTATAAACGGTACGCAGCTAAAAAACTTTTGAGAACCCCTGTGAGAAGTCATTCATGGTATTTGTTTTGTCTCTTTGCCTTGTCTTGGTTTGAAAACGAAAATCATTTGGAGAATTTTAGAAAACATTGCAGACAATTTAACTGAAAGTTATGTTAATTTTTTTGGTGTGGGAAATGTTTGAAAACCCATGAGTTCTTAGAGTCAAGAACTTATATATGAAAGCATGATTAGTCCATTCAATTAGAATAGATGTAATAAAACTACACAGAATGCATGGGATATAATGCATGAAAACTAACTGCTTCCTTGGCGAGGTGTTTATACTGTTAATGCACTTTTGAGAGAAGGCACCACAACTCCTTGCAAAATTTATGCCTCTGCTTTCTACAATTTCCTGATGGTGGTTGGTGATTGGCGAATGACTGACAGTATATCATGTGGGACTGCATGCATTTCATGATGCACTCATGTTATTTTAGATATATATGGTTATCTTGATGATATTATGATACCATGTTTTTCTTTGCTCATTTAAAGGATTTCAAGTGTGGAAAAGAATGAACAATATGCTGCACTTGAACAGAAACTTTTCAAAGTCCAGGTATGTCTATGAGAACAAGTACACTGATGCACATTGTCTGATTTACACAAACACTTTGCTGCTTATATGATAAAATGTAAACTGTATTATTTATACCTTGTGCATATACCTTCAAAAATTTGCAGCTGGGATGAAACTGCACATTTGGACTGAAGTGTTGCTGTTACCATCTTAAACATTAGATATTTCATATCAGCAATTTTTTGTCAAAAGTCCCAAATTGTGGCTTGCCACATTCGAGTATTCTATGTGATATGTTTGTGTTTTATATTAATGTGTGCTTTTCATGGTTCGAATGAATTTCTCTGCTATTCTTGATTATCATCTTGGACAGCACTTCCTAGCATGGTGTCTGCGAAGCAAAAGAAGGGAATCCATGAGTTTATTACCTCCTCTTGCGTGATAACACTTTTCAACAGCATTTCGGGATCGGGTAAAGTAGCAATTACACTGCAAGAATGATTTCAGTGTGCTAAATTAAAATCTGAAATCAGAATTTCCCCGGGACGTTGGGTTTTAAAGGTATTGTGACGTATTTCGTTAAAGCTAAACAATTTGCTGGTTTTGTGTACATGTACACCAAGAAAGAAGTTGATGCGCTTGGGAGTCCAGAATTAGCGAAACTTCATTAACATTGTCTAAAATGCAGTCTAAATGTGGTGTCATGGTGTCTCATTTGAAAATATTGGGAAGTGTGGAGTTTGAATTAACACAACCGTGTGACCTGACCCCACACATGCCACTGGCTCAACATGGCCGCAATGTAACAGTTTAGCATTCATGCAGTAGTTGCTGAAGTAAATGAGCTGGAAATCATAGTGTTATCAGATAAGAACAAAGCTTGTGTTTTTGTGCAGAGTTAATGCGATTAGTGTTTTATATATTTCCTGCTGTGTTCGATTATTTTTATTGAATTCGTCAATACGAACTTACAAGCCATGTCTGTAACTCACTGCACTACTCAGTTCAAATCGCAATTACAGTAGTTACATTTACCCAATAGGTTGGGAATCGTGCCAATAGCGATGAATATACATAAGGAAGAAGTTTTGCTTTTCGTTAAACTTTTCTCGCCAGATGTTAGACTTGGCGCATGTGCTCTTTCGTGGTCTCTCATATTTTTTGGGTAAATTTAAAATAGGAATCAGACTGCAAGTGCGCAATTAATAGCCGTGATAAAAGTTTGAAAAAAGCTTGGAGTATAGCCGCAATGAAAAAAGCCTGGTGTAGGAGTCCGCGGCAAATTGAAGCTGAACTTGTTCATCCATTTTCTAAAATCGCGTGTCCCCTCAGGAAGTTGGTAGAACTTTTCTGCTAGATCTCCAACACATCGGACCGAGTGGTAATATTCCAGGTTTGATCCAGTTCTGTTCCCGTTAAACAGGTGTGGCAGGGTTTTAACTCTTTATCTACAAGGCATTTTTTTCAACACAGGAAGAACTAACTGAGGTGCATCGAACCAAAGGCGCTCGAGCTCAACAGATCCTGGACTTGAACGTTGCTCTGCAGGAGAAAGAGAAGGAAATAGCGAACTTCGAACAACGGTTGGGGTTTCGCTGCAGTTTCATCGCGCGACACATTCCTGTGTGTCAGTGCGCTACCTCGCTTCGGCTTAGCTACTTCTTGCAGAAACCATCCATTCTTGATTGTTCTAGTACTGTTTGAAGATTTTTTCGTGTTTGGATTGTCAAAACTGTTGCGGTTTGCATTGAAAGGCTCACACCGGGTGCTCTGTTGACAGGTTGCAGGTGAAGGATGATGAAAATCAAAAAGTAAGCAAAGAACTTGAAAGCTTCAAACAGCGATCAGCGGAATTAGAACAGGTTTGAGAGTGGAGATGTGGATCGATGTGGATCGTTTAATACAGTACAATGTTTTGATTTTGTTTTCCATTTTTTATGAGAAGTTTTAAAACTAGCTGTTTTTATAGGAAACGTCGTACAAGGTTTTTGGCCTGTATCTAGTTCTTCATGTTCCTTGACCCTCTTATATTAAATGCGCTCTTTGAGTGACGTGAACAGATGTTTTGGAGAGAGTTTTTGTGAAGCATCCATCGCTGCAAGGAGCCTCAATAGCGTCAGAATCACACCTCATACATCTTCTGTCTTTTTGAACATAACTATTTTGAACCTTGTTTACAAATCACCTTAACTTTGGTGACAAGCATTTGAAGTCAAATAAATTCCATCGCAATACAAGCAAGCTTCGCTTCTCCCACCCTGTCCTTCCGAAAGCGCAAGCGTTTTGCATGTGTCAGTAACTTTGTTAGTCACGATGGGTTTGCCATAAAGCAACCTTGGCAAGTTGTACGTCGCTGACTGAAGGGTTTTTGCAGGCGATTCAAAATCTGAAAGACAACTACCAAGCCCTGCAAATGCTCAGCGATTCGTTCGAAGCGAAGTTGCGCGTGAGCCAGAGTGAAAATCACGACCTGCTGGATCGAATCAAAAAGCTCAAGGACGTTCAGGTCGCTGCGTTAAACGCGGAGAACGAAGCTTTCAAAAAGTCAGTGCTTAATTTTGCGTATGCGCAAAATCCAGCGTCAGCGCCGTCAAGTAGTTTGTGCATTCGCGATTCTGCTGATCTGCGGCACTTATGGAAATCGTATAGCTGCCAGCTGGATGTTCTTCCTCCATATTCGCTCGTATCTGCTTTAAACGCCTTTTCTACTCGTGTTTTTCATCCTTAAAATTTTTGTTCGAGTAAAAAGGTCGACGTGCGGCATGAACGGGTAGAGGGGGTGGCCATTGGCCGATTTCATGCGTACGTGGGGTCACTACCGTCACGTTGTCGTCCCTGCCAATATCCCCAATTTCGAGTCTCAATAAAACACGTAATATTATTCGGGCACACCGTGGTCTGGTTAGATTTAAAACTTCACTGTGGAATATTAAGATCTGTAAATTTAAGCTCCGCATCGAGAATCACATGAGGCTTTTTGCGATGTGACGACAATTTCCACTTGTTTCGATTATTATAAGAATTTCAACTGACGAGGTTCTTCGTTGTCATGATGGCCCGTACTGGTGTGTGATATCGCCCCGCGCTGATGGCCGCGTACTTTCGGACATTTATTCGGACATTTAACGTTCTGCGAAGAACGTGTTTTTGTACTGTCGTTTGTTTCTGCTGTCACTTGATTGCACCCGTTCCATCGTCTTATGCTTCAAGTGTAAATGTGCTGATTAAGTGTGTGATGCTATACATCCGGGTGTTTTGTCAGTGTCGCTCTGTATCACTGTCGATTGAGAAAGACCTACATGATTCTTATCATTGCTTAGTTTATATAACCGCAACACTACCGGCGTGGAAAATAGTATCCGAGGCAACGCCCATACTCATGCGAAAAATTCGTTCTCGTTTTATTTCCGTGCTACAAACACTCCGGGCTGTGGGAACTTCTAACTGGCTAATGCCATTTAAATGGGCTTTTTCCAAACAGCGGAATGCTTATTTCTCAGCCTTGAACAAATTATCGTGGCGTTGATGTCATTTAGCGTCGGTCGTTTAATGACCCGATGACGCTCGCCAAGCATCCGGTGCCTGTCAGTTGATTGTAAACAACCGCTGTGTTTGTTGTGTTGGCAGCAAGCAACAGCAGGAATCCTCGCCCGCGGTCCCGAAATCTGCTCCCGCCAATGACGTCCGGCGACCCAGGTGATAAAAACGCGACTGTGTTGCTCACAGGTTTTAGAGCTTTAGAAAAGAGTTTTAGCAGGGGGGACGCTTCTGACCTCGCACGACAACAAAACTCAAGCTACGTTTGCTTTTCACATACGTTGCACGTACTCTGATCAAAACGAAAGTGTAGCTTGGTAATCCATTACTGGCGCACGTGTGTACTTCGCAGGTCTTTTGTCGGCTGGTGGCAACTCAAAGATTTGCATTAAGTTTGCAGACTAAGCGTTGTGTCCCGAGTTTTCAACAAAGTCAGCGCTTTTGTTACTGGATGTGACTTCTGCCAATTTCCCTGTACCTTGATCAGGTCGATTTTTGTGTTGATGCCTACAGCTTAATTTAATGTTCCAAAGTTGACAATCTCGACATCCCATCGTGGAATAAGTTACCTATGTCAAACAACGTACCAGAAGTTTGATTGCTTTTAGGCAAGAAGCAAAGCTATTGACAATGTGTGGCAGTCAGTGCAAGTTAGCAATTGGTGGCTCGTCTAGTTGTCTTTAATGTTGCTTTTTTTGCAGTTCAACCAAGCAAGTTGGTAAAACAACAACTCCTGAAAACACAACGTCCGACCCACTGAAAAGGTAGGTTTTTCAACAATAGGTGACAGGTTTGTTTCAAAGTCGAGTTATAAAGATGTACATCGTGAGACCTTGTTAAGAACGCTTCTATAATAGAGACGTGGACAACACGAACCTCTGAAATGCACAAACATAGTTTCACTGTTGGTTATCTGGTCTGTGAACGAGTTAATCAGACAGTTGCTATGGAAAAGATGCGTAAGCAGATAATTGTTATCATGGGAACTCGCGTTCAAAATATACTCAGTTTTCACAGATCCATTTGATTTTAAGGTAAAAAAAGTTGCAATGTATGATTTTGTCATTTTTTATAAGCAAATCTCCTGTTCTTGGGCTTCGCACTTGTTAATGTCACAGCGTCCTTTTTTGTTTTACCCAGGTTTCTCGACATCTTTAGGTGAGTTTTTGTTACGCTGCTGATTTTATGGCTGTACTGTGCTTGTGCGTGCTGTCGGCTGTGTGTACTGTGCTTGTGCGTGCTGTCGGCTGTGTGTACGTGTGATTTTTCACAGTTCAGTTCCTATGGTTCTGTTCTCTTTTAGTTGCTTGTTTGAAAACGAACGTGTAGTCAGTTCGTTGCGTCAGTATCGCTTTTCTTTGCTGTGCCGGTTTCCAATTTCATTGTTCGTGCGGCCTGTTTTCATTTAAAAGGCGTTTTGGGTGACTAACGCGTCGACCGGTTGGTTGCTGAGCAAGTGCATCGATCTGTAATTGAAAGTAAACGTTTCTGTCTGTCGCTGTTCAAGTGTTGCAAGGTCTACCGGAGCAACCAGCAACGACACTTGTGTTTCAGCCCGTTCCCCGTGCGCATTTCTGTATCTATCCAAGGGTCGGCAACCTTCTGCCGGCAGTGCATTGGCTTGAGGGGTCAAATCATTCATAAGTATTTTTATACTTGAGTCAAGGTCAATTTTCGTTCTGTGTGAATCGTAAAAAAACTGATACGTAAAACTTGAAGCTTCTGCGTGCCACTGGAAATTATTTGGCGTGCCAAGTGTGACACACGTGCCGTGGGTTGCGGACCCCTGTGACTGTATAGCGCTATTTGTGAATATTCAACCTGTTCGAACGTTTGGTCGAAGGGCGCGGAGCGCGTCTGATGACGACCGAGAATGCTCAGTGATGCACGGATCTATCGGTTACGGGTTCGTGGCCGACGTAAGACGGCCCCAAGAAGTGGTGTGCAAATGGGTGAGCAGTTGTTTGCTTGAAAGTGTCCTTCGGCGTAATCTCTATTCGTGGAAAATGCCATGGCTAGTGTCGGATCGGTGTGATGTGTATTGTTCAATCATTACTTGACCATAAACTTTAGGCTTCTTCTGCCAACCCCAACTTTCAAAAGTGTAAATAGATTGTAGTCCTGCGCCTACCTTCGTGTTCAACCATATCAGACTGTCCCGCGTGTAATTCCAATGAGTTAAACTTTGATAAAATACGTATTTGCGGTGGTTTGCTCAGTGGCAAATTCGTTGACCTGGTATTGGATTTCTCGACCTTGGATTAGCAGCCAGCCGCCCTAACAGGGGCAGTGCACGAGTGAAACCGCTTTGCAGCATTCGGGCGTGTGTTTGGCGGCGATCAGCTCAGACAGCGTATTTATTTCACTTAACGCATCAACCATTGCCTGCGGAAAAATCGTAAGTAGTCTTAAAAATAACTAGAAAATCACGGCGGTACATTGTTATGAAAAGCAAGTAAACCCTGTGCAAGATCACGCGACAAAAAAATAATTTTCAGCACGTAGCCCTTGCACTGTTTTTTTATTAATTTATCGCAGAAGACTTGTCAGTCAAACGCGACCATTTTGTTTACAAAGCATCCCCGCTCTATGCGCCTCGTCGTTCCATACACAATGTCATTTTGGATTCTTAAAAAGCGATTTTCGTTGATACTGGGGCTGATGTCTGTTTTGATGCAAACCGGTTTGAGTTGTCCTGAGCAGTTGCTGCATGTATATTTATTAAACTCTTACTCGGGAAACCCATTGCAATCATGCGTTTCGCCTGCCACGCGGTCGCGGTAATCCACTCTTGACTCACTAAAACAACTCTCTGAAGCCTTAAACCTCAATCGGAATACCTAAAAAATGATCTTGAAGTCGGGGAAATCCAAAACTATTGTTTGCGGTTGTGGTTCAGTTCAGCTTTTGACAGAATGAATTCACCCTTTGCGAGATTGTAAGGTCTTGGCGTTAGCGTTTATCATATAACGGCGTGCTCGCAATTAAGTGCATTCTTTCTGATCTGCGTGCAGAGAGCTCATGAGAGTGAAGTTTCCGCTGTGAAGTTCTCCGCCTCGGGAGGCATTCTTGCCACTGGCGGTTCAGACCGCCTAATCCACATCTGGAATTTTATCGGAGGTTGGTGAGGATGGTTGCTGTTTATGCCATATCGCCACAACGTAGGTGCAACCCTTGTGCAGATTTGTATGTTACCGAATCATTTTTACTGAAATGAAAACGTTGAGCATTTTTGACTCAACTGCTTCTCAGTTGGTTTAATGTTGAGGGAAGTTTAGATAAAAAGAAATTGTAAACGTGGTTTGTTCTGTTTTCGGAAAAACGGAAACGTAATCGCACCGCTTGTGGGTTGAGGAAACCCATGTGTGTAGGTAGGGGAAAGAGACTATACCCCCTGACTATGTTGTAGGGCAAAAATAATACCAAACATTAAACATTTTTGTATCAACACCTCGACTTTTAGACATTTTTGAAAGGAAAGAACTTGCGAAATTGTACAATTTTAAATGTCATTCCACTCATAATGAGGTCATTCTTGTGAGTTCACAAGAATGTTTTAATTTTGGTGTTAAATTTGTATGTTCTAAGTTTGTATGTTGCTATGGATAATGACGTGTTTATATTGCTTGAATTTTCAAATCAATGTGGTAACTTTCCTTGTTCGCTACGTATATTCCTTCTGCGGCACTGGTTTTTCTTAACTGCCAGAACTTCTGTTCGTCTGAACTTCGTATTGTGTGGATTTGAAAATCTGTTTGGAATGGCAGCTGTTTGATAATTAATGAGCACGAGTTCTTCCAATGCTACTGATTTGTACAGAACCGTGAACGTTTGCTGAACTATCGTTAAAATCTTGCTTTGCTAAATAATTGTAGGGCCTAATGTTGTGCGGAATGCCGAATCTGTGTAGCGGCCGTGCACATCGTGCATTGGTCCCTGTGTCATCGACACTTCATCACTATCCACTTAAAGTTCCGATCGAAGCATTGACTCACAGTCTCTTGACGCACTTTCCCTTCACCATTCCTTGCGTGCATCCTGCGCGCGCGCTACAGTTATCCGTCGTCTTGCATGTGCATTGCGCTTGGTGGCCTGGTTCGATTGATTGAGCACCTGCAGTGGTTGCCGTTCCAACTGATTATTCCATTCCACTTGATCTCGCGCGCTGGCCGGCACGCGTGCGAAGTGTTTCTGGCCTGCTGTCAAGCAAATTACATGTTCGCTGAGCGCGTATGGAAATAAATGGTTCCTGTTGCTCAATTCGTGACTGGCGGAACTTCAAGCAAGAAGCAACAGATACAAAGGGCAGCTAAGATTGCGGGCAGCTATCGTCGGCCAATGAACAGCCGTTAGCACATTCACCACAGCTGGTCCACTTTACTGCGGTTGGAATCTTTTCAAAAATGTTATTTTTGATCTTTTCTGACATTAGTGGGGTGAAAATTGCATTAGATGGGTCTTTTGCTGCTTACGCTTTGGAAGTTACCTTCTTGGGCATGGACATGCATCATCGGGTAAAGCGCTATAACCGCTCCAGACTTTTGACCCCTACGCCTTGACGACCCACCCGGACCACTGCGTTTTCAAAGAAACCATGTCGACCGGCCGAAAGTAAACACGCATGCTGCTAAGTCAGCTTCCATCAAAAGAAACGGAAGTTTGTCCAAGGTTAAAGGTTCCTGAAAGTCTGAACGGAGGTTTTGGTACTTTTAGTCGTCAACGTCTCTCGTACGTAGGTTTTGATTTCATAAAGCTATGATATACATATATCTGTAATAATCACATCCATAGCTTTTGAATCTATTGTTTTGTGATTCGCTGTGTTACTTTTCAAAAAAGATATTTCCTAAAGATCGCTGATTAAGTGTCTGACGTAAAGGAAGTTCCAGCGTATTCCCGTTGTACCCCCAGCTAAGGGGTCACGAGTGATTTGTCGGTCTCCGTCTCGTCTTGCATTTGTACATTTGGGTCCGGCCGCAGTAAAAGCAGCAATTCTGACCAATCCCTGGCGGCACGGCGCGCGGAAGTCTCCCTTACTCCAACCCATCAACGCCCAGCATGAGGCGTTTAATGCTTTTGCTTTACTTTGCAAATAAACCCTTGCCGAAATTGGTTCCCACTCAATGTTTTTTAAAGGTTCGACCTTGGTGACCGCCAAGGAATTTTGAAAGACCGTAGCTGATCAGAGCATAAGCGTTGATGTTGCTACAATTTACCTGAAATAATGCACAGACTATAATGTACAAGCGCATGGCGGTGTCAGTAAATTCTTTCAAGTACGTTACATAACGTACGCATCCTTTAGCCTACTGCATTGTTATTTTTGTTTGTTAACTGCACATTTGGTAGTTTGTTTTGTTGTTCCTTCTGTGGCCTTTTCCTTTCCTACGTAAAGTGGGCAGCTGGGGTTATAATCGTTTCAATTAGGTTAAAGGAGTCCTTTTGCTGTTATTTTCCACCCAGATCTGTTTTTTTCGATTCGACCCGGGTGTCTAGGTTTAATTGTGAAAAATTCCGTTAAATCTATTTTTTAACATATGAATTCAGCAATAAATAACTACACTAAATCTGACAGTACAAATATGTACTCCAGTTATTAGTGTTCGCATGCACTCAGGTGAAAAAAGTATGCATGCCGGATGCAACAAACCATTTTCAATCGGTTTCATACCTTACACCAGTATCAATATCAAATAGGTTACATGCGATCCGGTGCAGGCAGCCATGCAGCTGCGTGCAATAAGTCTAAGCCGCGCGGTTGCGCGTACGGGAAGCAGTGAATAAATAAATCACAAACAGTTACAATAACACTTGAAAGGTTTGCATTTGGGTGGACGATGTGTAAGGTTATCGTCTCGGATTCCAGTGAAAGAAATTTATGAAACTAGGTTTTAAAATGATTGCTTGCATTCTTTGCTTGCCACATACAAATATTACAAAACTGTTTCCATCATTTAAGGAAGGAGCTGTTGCCAGCTTAGGGATTTTTGAACCCGCTACAACTTAAGTACCATACTTCAATAGTAAATATGGCCCTATATTTTTCCAATCTTGTGCCTGAAGATCAGCTGGATGTTTTGGACGACAAAGAAAAGCTGTTTTGGCAGTAAAGTTTTCTTCTTTTCCACTGAGTCTAGTCATGATAGCATTGTCTGCGTAATGTCAAACATGGCTCAGAATTGGAGCCCTGATTAGATTCTCTTGGTTGGTTGCTTTACTGTTTGTGAGTTTAATTTAATTATATTTTATACTTCATGCACTTCGCTGAGCTGATGATGCCTACCTAGTTAGGCAAAATATATATTCTGTTGAGATCTTAGTGTTTGGTTCTTAGCTGCGAAGGACTATAACGCATATTTAGAAAAGTCTATCTTTAATTACGCAAAATGTTTTTTTCTACTGTACCACATACAAAAGTGAGAGTTTTACATTCTAAGAAAAATCCGAAGTCCATCTAGGCAAGCTTTCAATGAGGATAGTACGGGCTAGCAAATACGGTTGTTTGGCTGGAATTTCCATCCCCGAAACAATAAAAAAGCTAAACTGCCACTTACACTGACGGTTAGTGGAAGGAGTTTATGCAAGTTTAGGTGAAATACTATAAAACGTGTTACGACAAATTAGGTCTGGAACAGTGGTTCTGGTTCTCAACCATTGTTATGAGAGCCGCACGCGGCTCTCCCAAGCACCTTTTGTGCGGCCCTCAGTCTTTTTATAAAACCTCCAACATTTTGTGTAACAGACTTCGTTCTGCTATAAAATAAAACGTGTCAATTCACTTGTGTTGACATTTCTTTAGTGCGACTCTCTAACGAAGTCGTAAGTCTGGATTTGGCTCCCTTCAGCGAAAAGGTTAGGAACCACTGGTCTAGAACCTCATTAGCTGGCTAGTCTAACTACACGAACAAGGCTTAGGTTAGGATAGTGGCCAGTCAGTGTCTGCCGCTTGGGTTACCTACAGAACATTCCTACTGATTTTTTGCTAGCATATGGTGTGGCGTAAACGTTAAAACATGTTCAACTCGTATCAGTCTTCGTCACACGCGCTGAAGCAGGAAGTAACATGAAAGCAGTACCACCAGGCTGAAAAACTCACTACTACATGCTTGCTATCCGTTTGCACCAGGCTTTAACTACTAATTTTCTGATGTAGTTGCACTGCAAAGTTTTTGAATAGAAGAGAGAACGTTTCGGTCTCTTGAAACGCATTAAAAAATGCTGCACCCAATAGCGCCGAGCGTAACACGGCATAGACGGCAAGTACCGTTTTGCGTGTCTTCGGCGTGACCCGTGACTGCGTGCACTGTTACTGTACCACTCAGACTTGCACTTGACATGGAAAGGCGTCAAGTTATTAGCCGCGTGCAAGAAGTCAAAACCTTCCATTATCAACTTATGGACGTAATGAGATCGACCTGTCCTGTGCTGCCAAACCATCGCTTTGTTACGTTTCCGGCCGAAGCCTCGAGTAAATCCCGGGTCGTTGCCGTTTATGCGATTGCTTTGCGTAATACACTTGTCTTAGTACTGTCCGTGGCACGTTTTGTGTATTCGTGACCATTTTTATCGTTTTTGATGCATATTCCTTGTCACACTCGAGCAAAATCAACTCATGATGGCAATTACACAATTCTCTTGAACAGACTTTTTAAGTGATGCTCTTAAAACTGCCGCGCCTGTCGCGATTGGTCAACGCGGTCATTGACGTCACGTTTTGCAATCAGAAAGCGTAACTAGTTATGTTGTTTTAGGAGCATGTGAACGTTTATGGCACATAATACGGACTGCCATGCTGAAACGAGCTCCTCGGTTTAGACTGAAATGTGATTCCAGTCCTGGCGCATTTTTTCTCTTCTGATTGGCTTGTTGCTGCGCGCAGACAAGAGCCGACTGCAGCACACTTTGCGAGGCAGCAACGGTGGAATCACGAACATCGATTTCGAACCCAGCGAGGAGGTCTTGGTCGCCAGCTCGAATGACTACGCCACCAGGCTGTGGACAGTCGGCTCGCAACGTCTGAAGGTGAGTTTTTCTTTTTACTGTCTACTAGTGCTTGTTGTGCAGTCGGAAACAGGGCAAGGGCGAAAACTTTCTGCAGTTGACAGTTGCGTCGTTTGAAAATGGTGTGGCGTGGTGATGGCATCTTATCGCCTAAGTTGAACAGTTGGTTTTGCACATTCGGTAGCGTAGCGCAATATCCCAGTTCAGGATGCACAACAAGAACTTGGCGTCCGTGCCTCACCTCTCCGGCAAGCCAAAGCACGGTTTGAACACTGCGTGTAACTATTTAGTTAAAATCAACGGCTCTTCCTAAATTCCTCCCCGTATGTCGATTTAATAGAAAATTAGGAGCAAAAATTTTGTTTGAATTTGTTCCGTCGTGCTGTGTCGATAGAGCTGTCGCTCGCACCCGCTTGCAACTAATGTGCTGCGCCTTGTGCCATTTTCAGCTGACCCTCACTGGCCACGCTGGGAAGGTGATGGCCGCTCGGTTTCTCGGTTCCGCAGTGAGGCTTGCCTCGGGAAGCAGCGACCGGACTGTGAAGGTTAGTACGAGGCTTCTAAAAACTGTTGTTGTGGTCGACCGTTACGTTGTCCATCCCGTAACCACGGGGGCATTCGGGAACTGTGCTCGCCCCAAACCTTGCAACCTGGCTACGGGCCTGTGTCCATCGCGACGGGCCTCGGGTGCTTGTTAGTTTCATGTCGTAGTGCTGAAGTCTAGGTTTTTCTGCTTGTACATTTCGGTCATTTGTTCGAAATAGCTTAAACTTTCCGTCATCTTTCATTTTCGGACATTTTTTGACCGAATTGACTCAGTTAGTGCACCCTAACGAGTGAAGCCGGTGGCGACCCAGCGCTCCCTTCGCAAGTGTGGATCATCCTGCAAACACCCTTCTGCGACTGCATCGCTTGTTATCTTTTCCACATGGCCCTTTCATTAACTGAAAAGTGTTTTGTTGTTAGCTTTTCTAGGGACACCTGAATGTTTTTTTTTCGGTCTCGTGGCAGACTGTTTATTTTGGAAGTGTAAATATATTACCTTCCATATCGTCAATAAACTGCTATTCATTAAAAAAATATTGGTCAATGGCCAAAAAAAACAAACTGAAGTTATAGCTTCACTGAGATTTTGAGATCCACATCTTTATCAAAAAACACGTGTGTGCATGTTGGTAACCACTTAGCGGTAGTGATGATAAGCGTTTTATCCTGCTGTAAAAAAGTCCCACTAAAAGATTTTGTGTTAGTTTTTTAGAATGGCAGACTTACACTTGGCGTCAAATGATCAGCACAGGTTTTATTTTTCATTAGTTTTTTTTAATTAGTTTATTTAACTACCATTCGGTCGGTCATGCTTGTAGCAATAATCGATAATTAATCGACTGAAATGCAATTAATTTTGACTTAAGCTACAGACCATTTAAACTTAAGCAACGAACCCATATTGACTTAAGCTACAAGCCCATTTTGACCAGCAACTGGCCTAATTTGACTTAAGCTACAGGCCCGTTTAAACTTAAGCAACCGACCCATTTTGACTCAAGCTACAGGCCCATTTAAACTTAAGCAACGGACCCATTTTGACTTTAGCTATGGACCATGGTATTTGCTTCTGTAGCCGTTGTTGTTTTTGTCAGGTCGATCGCTGTGCATGATGGTGACGAGTTTTCGAGTTCAATGGATAGGTTTGCCTGGCTAGTCTGACGTTTATTTTTCGCCCCTTCGGTTTTGGAAACATCCTGTGACTGGATGTGAGCTCACGTCCCAAATTACGAGTAGGCGGATCCTGTGCACCACCACCCGTTTAGAAATACCAAACCTGTTTGGCCGACGTCGATGATTTGTTGTGGAGGACAGTTTTGGTGTAAACATGATAACAACCGGTTATTTTCTCTTTATTTGCGTAATGAGCACCTATTTTTTATCGACAAACGAGTACTTTTATTTCATTTCTTTTCCTCTCAGTAATGTTGACATTTTCATGTTGCGCTTCCCAGCCGCAGCATTTTGAGCACTGCCACAGCAACTGGTTTCTCCTCAATGCATAATTGATTCTCCTCAATGCATAATTGATTGGGGACGAGCGTATAAAACTGTTATCCAACCAATGCAAGTGCAACAAAACCGTATTTTGAAATACATGACTTTTAGCAATAGAACATCAAGTGCAAACAATATCTCTAAGTTTCTGATTTGTACCAACTTAGTTTGGAAAAGTTCATGTATGAGTATAATGCCGATATCCTGCCCTTTTTCTTGTAGCTTTTTTCAAAATTGCACCGCATACATGATCATGGCACAAGACAACAAGTTGCAGGAAATTTTCATCATAAACATGTTAGAACTGATAATGGTAGAAAAATGCTGCAATATGTAGGACCTGTTACATGGGGTTGTATTTCTAATAATATTAAGATGCTATCATTGCACTTGTTTTCCTATCGAGTAAAATCGCGACTGCTTGCTGGGTATTGACTCTTATGTGTGATATATACAGTATGTGATTTGAAAGATGGTTTTGAGCGTTGACCTGAGCAGACTTATGGTTTCTCTGTTTTGTTTTTATTTCTTTTTGAACTCATTTTGTGCCTCACCTGTACTATAGCAAATTTGGCAGTCATTAAATATAGGCTGGGTTTGATCAAGTGTCTGCTTTGGCCGTTTTTCGCACAACCTGTGCTGTTTGTTTAAGCCTTGTCGATTGAAACGTGTTTCATTGCTGTGTACTTACGGCGCAAACATGACTTGACTCGACTCGACGACCATTTTTCCACAACAGGTGTGGGACGCCCGCTCTGGTGCTTGCACGCGCACTTTCATGGCCGGCTCGTCGTGCAACGACATCGTTTCGGCTGACGGCGGAGATTGCTTGGCCAGTGGCCACTTTGACCGCAAAGTCAGGGTCTGGGACGCCAGGTTCGTTCGGACGTTAAGGTTTTTGTGGCTTTGTGAAGCTCGCAATTGCATAACATATCACGATGCACCGCACTGAGGCTTTATTTCCCTAGAGCTGCTTTAACGATTTAAATGTTTTGGTCGTGTTGAATATTATTTGATTTTTTGGAAGTTTTAGAAACATTTAGTTTTGCAAAAAGTTTGTTCGAGTCAGGATTAATTTCAATACATGTTAGGATTTCGACTGTCTATTATATTTTCTATATTTTCAGTCACTAGTACTACATTTTGCATCACATTAACGTTTTGCTTTTGGACTGGCAGGCGTACATTTTTTTCGAAAGTGTTCAAAATCTTTTTTCGTCCAAGTGTTTTTATTTGAAGTGAATGCTTTATTTCTTTCAAAACCTTTGTATTTTTCAAATTTTCCTGAGTCTTTAAACTGCAGAGAATGTGACTCACTTGCCGGCTCGATCAGCAAACGCTGTCTTCCTGGGTTAATAGGAAACAACGCACTTGCTATTTTTCAGATCAAGCAAACATTCGGTCATCAATGAGATCGCTGTCGGTGGACGCGTGACGTCACTGGATATGCCGGTGGACCGGACGTTTATCATCTGCTGCACGAAAGACCATACCTTGGAGCTGGTCGACCTGCGCAAATCTTCCGTTTTAAAAGTGTTCAGGTGGTTTGCACGAGAAATCTGTGAATTCTAATATTCCGGGTATTTTTACAGCTACAAATATCACTTTTGGGATTTGTTCAGAAAGAGGTTGAAATACGTGCATGCTTGCTGAGGCTTGGAATTTCTCGTTTTATTTAAACTTTTCAGTCTTTGAAATCTTCCCTTCGTTCATTTTCACACTCGCTTCTTCTATGGCCGCGGGGTCAGCAACCCTAGGAAGCCTCGAAGACATATCACGGGTTTCAGTTACCTTTGACAGTTCTGCAGATTCCACGCCGATGTAATTAAGCCATTTGGTCCTTGGTCGGCTTTTGGACTGCAGGGCTTGCCTCGCGAATCTTTCATGGAACATTCAGGGTTTTACGAATTTCAAAGCTGCGTGCTTTGTCGCGAAGTGTCACGCCGTGAACTCCGCAAAAATCCTATCTCTGCCGCATGTACTTGGGTAATGACCGAAAGAATATTATCTCAAGATTCATGACCATACGTGAGGATCGGAACAAAGTCCGGTTTTTAAGCCGACCGCTTCAAGGTGTTTGAAAGCTTGCTTTATCAATCTCCTCGTTCCGCCTTCCGTCACTCGTGAATACCAACCCGAGCCACGTGAACTTCTCCACCTCCTGCTCTGTATTGCCACTCACTTGCAGCGCGCACTAGCTTGGGTTTCTGGACATACATAACGCCTCTTTCTTTTCAGTGCAAATCTTCATTCCCGCTTGATCGCACGCCACTGAAAATCCATCAGGTCTATGTTGAAGACCCTGTTGAGAAGATGCTAGCAGCACCAAAGCGTCCGCTGAAAGCAAAGGGTTGATCCTGCAGCTCTCAACCTGTTGTTTTTCGCTGAGACATTTCGGTCATTTGTCCCCTAATAGCATTAAAACTCGCCATAACAGCATTCACTAGCCTATCTTTTCGGACATTATGACCGAATTGATCTCAATTTTTTCGGTCATAAAAAAATTCGGTCTATGACCTGAGAAAACCTAGTTTCCAACAGTGACACCCTCGTCGACTCGGCTGTGACTGTCTAACCCAATGGTTCTCAAAGTTTTTTTCACATTCCTCCCTTACAAACCCGAACTTGTCAATTCCTCCCCAACAAAGGTCACAAATGATGATTGCAAGAATTTCACACTACCTACTGTGAAGGAACAACAGACGATTATGAACCAAACAGACTCTTTAAACATCAGTCACCAGAGTTAAGCAGCTTATACCTACAAGTTACTGCGACTGCTACTTGACAGGCGCATAGTCCGCTTGATCATGGGGCTGGTTGATAATCGCAGTTTCACGCTTACCGCCGGCAACGACAAATGGAGCAGGTTACGTCGCATCAAGAACGGCGTCCCACAGGGATCCGTCCTGGCAGCCATCTTTTCAACATCTACACCTCTGATCTGCTAGCCACCGTCTCCAGAAACTATGCACACGCCAACGACCTAGCAATCATGTATGCTGTTGGAGACTGACAAACAGTGGAAGGAATTTTCAGCAAAGACATGGCAAACGTAAGTGAATACCTCCAGACCTGGACGTTACAGCTCGGTACTACAAAAGAAGTGTTGGCAGTAGAACCGTTACCAGAAAGTCTTCAATAAGGAAGACAATACGTTTGTGCAAGGGGACTGACATTCTAAAATTGACAAAAACTCCACTGATTTATAGTGTTTCTTATTTCAATTTGGGGCTTGGAGTATTGTTTGGGGGGCTAAGCCCACCAAGTCGCCAGACTGGTTGCAGTCATCCACCTCAACAACAAGGAAGCTAAACTTGAGCTGAAAGCCAACCACAACACCGAAACCCCGCCCTTGTGTTCCGAGCCCACATACCTCGGAGTAATGTTGGACAGGTCGCTCACGTTTCGCCGACACCTCGAGTTACTTCGCAAAAAGTTGACATGACGTGTTGCAATTGTTGAGGCGGCTTGCTAGCTCTGGCTGATGTGCTGGAGCAACAACTTTGCGAACAGGCACCTTAGTCCTGGTACATTCAACCGCAGAGTACTGCGCTCTGGTGTCGCAGTGCTCACACTTGCCTCGTTGACCCTGCCGTCAACCAGGTCTTGCGAAGTTGGACCGGATGCCTGCGTCCTAGACCAACGGACAACCTTCCGATCCTCGCAGGCATCCAACTTGCTGAGCTTCGTCGCAAAGGAGCCTATCTTTAGCACGTCGTGCCATGGAGCCGGAACACCTGTTTCACTCAGCGCTCACCTGTCCATCGAGTGGGAATGCACGACATCTCAAAACGAGACCCATTTTGTACCCGCTGCACAATCACAGAAGTGCGGTGGAATGTGGAAAGGTTGGAGAGCACTACGAGACTCCGTACTTTCATCCCCAACCAACTCTCCTGCAATGACCCTGCCAAGAACAGCCTGGGTCCGGCTTAACCGCCTCGGCACCGGTGTTGGACGTTTCCACCCCTGCTTGTACAAATTGCTTGTGTCCTCCCCTGCGGCCTGTGAGTGTGGTGCAGAAGAACAAACCGTCGACCATGTTGTCCTCCAATGTCCAATTCACCGACCTCCCGTTGGACTGCACGGCCTGATGGTCCTGGATGATGAGACAATTGAATGGCTGCTCAACATCTGCCCCGAGATCAAGTGCGGCCAAGCAGTTCTTGAAAGAACTGGCTCAAACGATGAAGCAGCTTGTTGCGTACTATGCAGGCATTACAATCCAAACCAACCTCGTTGTGCAGTTTTTTGTGTTGAAAAAAGTAATAGTAAAAACTTGAGTTCTTTTTAACCACCAACTTTTCCTCCCCAATTCCCCCCTGTAACAAATTTCCTCCCAGGGATTAAAAATTTGGGAGCCAAGTGGCTTTGACAACCACTGGTCTAAGCAATCAACATAGACTGTGAAGAGGAGTGGTGACAGCACACACCATTGTCGGATACCAACACCCACTGAACTTGTGATTTAACTCCCCCAACACAAACTTCTCAACTGGAATGCAGTGTCTTGATGGCTACGACTAATAACAAGCAACCGTCAACTCCGTACTGCTCGAAGCTTTTATCGCTGGACCCAGTGGTATGCTTTCCAAGGTTGACGGCATACCTAGATATCTCAGGCAGTGCTGCGCTGAGACGAAAACCGCATTGGGTATCATCCAACTTTAGTTCATTTATTTCGCGGCATCCTTTCTCAAGGCACTAGGCATACAATTTTCCAGAGAAGCCAAGGATAAAGATGCCACTGTAATTCGTGCTTTCCCCCCTGTCTCCCTTCTTGTGCATGGAGATGATCACCCCAGTTGGCCAATCTTTCGGCGCCCTTCCAGAACACCAGGCCGCTTAAAAAACACGAGTCAGCCAAAGAACCCCTGTGTTAGTGAGCGCTGGTCGCACAAACGAAACTGTCGGCCACGCGTGAACCGTAATCACCTTACGTTGGATCTAATGATGCGCATGGCGTATTATTATCTTCTAACGTGCCAACTGTTGAACCAAACACTGTCTGAAGAAAGTTTGAATTCGTAAAAATACGATCTACTTGCATTGATGACAAGGCCTTTGACCATTCGTTATACATCACTTTGCAGTGACGACTCGTTCAAAGTAGCGACCGACCAAACAAGGTGCGCCTTCAGTCCTGACGGCGTTTATGTCGGCGTCGGGTCGAGCGACGGAACCGTTCTTTCGTGGAACGTCAAGACGGGAAAGCTCGAATCATCCGCGAGGCACCACAAGTAAGAAATGCATTTTGTTTGAATCTCTTGTCTGTCAACCTTTTAACGCGCGCGCCGGCAACCATACTGGACGGCGAAGTTATGATCAGCCATAGCTTCTGAGCGGATCGAGCTAGAGAGTCAGTGAAGGCATCGTCGGATCCGGGAGGCAGCAACGAACCTTGGTAGGTTGCGCGCACCTGTGACGTCGTTTCAAAGGAAAAACCGGTTTCCGCGTAGGCTATAAAATTGAGCTGCCTCCATTCAAAAAGCCATAGAGCTCAAACCAAAAAAGCTGGGAATTAATTTCTACATACAAAATATCGGCAAGGACTTTTGCGTTGATGATCAAAAAAGTTGAAATTTGTTTTGGTGAAGGGTCAAACGGGGCAAAATCCAGTGATTTGTTCTTTGTGCCGTTCAAGCCACATTTCTGCCATTCAACACTCATGAACCGTCTCATAGTTACATAACAGTTGTTTTTGGGTGTCTTACAACATCCCACCAATTTTAAACGAAAATATTGACAGGAAAATATTTTTTTGAAGAAAAAAATCCGCTAGGTGGTAAACTCCCCAACCCCTTACGCTAGCAGATTAATCAAGGTCTCTAAAGCCGCAGATTTGCCCCCAGATCATTTTAAAATAAAAGCCAATAATTACCTCTGTAGATTTTTCTCAGGACCCCAGAGCGTCATCGAAAGTCAATCGACCCAACCCACACTTCTTCACCCCCAAATTCCCCCCAAAACAGCCCGGAATCACTTTTTCGAGAATACTGCGTTATTGGATTATTCAGACGTCGGCGAAGCGCAAAAAACGGATCGAAAAAGCTTAACGGGATGCAGGGAACGAGTATTTTGATTTTCTCTGAAAATTGCCAAAAAATCAGTACGGCAAATACATAAATGTATATATTTTTCAAAATTCAAATGTAAAGGCACTTTTCTGTCGAGTTCATTGGATTCCTTGTTGTCTCCCGCATCCAGGGATGTTTTCACTGACTCTATAGCCCAGTGGTTCTCAAACTTTTCTGCACGTTGACCCCCAATTAAAGTATACAATTTTGTGGCCTAACCAGTTACTGATACAAGGATAGTATGTGTCAAAACAAATTTGAGTACTTTTTATTTGAAATGCATTATAAAATAATACACAATCCGAAAATATGCTTCGAACTGTACATGTAAGCATAACCTAAAACAGCAATTGTTTTCCGTCCTACTGCGTAGCCTACTGCTCTACTCAGTGTTGCCACTGGGCTCAGTCTCGTTAACATCAGATTGTTGCCTTTTTCAACATCAGATTTGTACGTTGCAATGTCACTGACGCTAAATGCCTTTATTACCACTGCCTATTACCTCACAAAGCGCGATAAACCGTGTTGAATCCGAAAGAGAGCGAAGTGACGTCATTAATTGGAGAAGTCCGTCATGCGTATCAACGCAGCGAAGAGAGCTTTTGAGTTGTGACGAAAATCAAACACGTGATGTAGAGCCCGTAGTGAGAATCTAACTTATTTTTATCCCCAAATTAGGGGAAATGTGGTAAACAAAAACAACAGCGCAGTCAACATCAGATTTGTCGCCAAAACAGACATCAGAAATTTCTCTGAAAACATCAGATCTGATGTTAAAACATCAGAAGTGGCAACACTGCCTGCACTGCCAGTCTAACAACCAGGGTTGCCAGGTAGTCATAAGCAAAAAAGGCCAGATCAACCCTTGAAAAAGCTAAATACAGGATAAATACACAACGACACCTATAAAACACCCATATGCGCTTTTGAAAGGCATTATGTACATATTTTATACATAAAAAGGGTAAAGCTCACTCCATTAATGAACCTCGCGAAACTTTTGGTTTTGCTGAAGAGTAACTTGAAACTGCAAATTTATAAGCATGTAGAACCAAAACAAAAAATTTTAAATTCTCGTACAGAGTTTCCAATGAAAATGTATCATTCTGTGTCCAGAAACAGTGTCTAGAAATCTGCCAGTGCCCAGAAACCTGCCAAAATCATCTTTGCATCTCCCAAATCTGTATAAAAAATCTATGTGGCCAAAAAAACCCAAATTTTATTTGGCCTTTTTTAAAAAATAAAAAAAGGCCAAAGAGTTGAAAAAAGGCCAAAATTTGCAAATTTGGCCTCAAAAAAGCCAAACTGGCAACCCTGCTAACAACTGCCGAAATGCGACGCATGCACTACAATATTGTTTGTGACGTAACAAACAGAACAGTTTTCATAATGTCATCACAATGGATGATTTAATAAAAAACTATTCGAATCGAATGTACGTGGTTCTGTGGTCAGTGACGGATTTACGCATAGGCCATGGCCTAGGGCTCCGCGCAACTCCTTCCTATGACGACTCATTATTAACTTAAAATTTGCGAAACTGTGAGGAGTCATAACTTCACAATTTACTTTGAAACGAGCGAAAATGCAAACGTCTAGTCTAGACTATCAGTACACTAACAACACGATAATATTGTTTGCTACGCAATATAAGAATTAAAATATTGCAGTGTCTGGCGGTCTTGCGTTGTTGCGATCTTTTTGTCAGTGGAAGATTGAACATCAAATAAGGAAGTGCTGTGTCAAAGGTTTGATACTGAGGAACATGGTTGGGCGCGAGAGAGATGCAGGTTGTCTGTATGAAAGTGGTTACAAGCAGTAGCGTTGCCAGCCCAAATTTTTTTTGGGAGGGCCAAATAATATGGCTTAAACCAAGCAACGGTATTTTATTTGGACATTGCCTGTCAAAGCACAAAATGACAAGATATATTAGAAATTTAGGGGGAATGGTTCCATTGTCCCCCTGGCTACGCCTATGGTTACACAAAAAGAATGAAAAAGAAAGAAAGAACAGTACTTTCTTGATATTCCATCTTCCAGACAAAAAGCTCGCAAGACAGCCAGGCACTGCAGAACTCCGATGAAAAGCAATATTGTCAGTATTGGATGCTACGTTTGGTTGTTATCGACTAGATTGCCCGCAAACAGAGATTGCTTGTTGAAACTCTATGCGCCTATGTTAGGTAAATCAGCTAGAACAGTTTCTCGTGAGTTTTCTTTGGAAAAACGTGTCTACGTTGGGCTTACTTCATATGGTTAGCTGAGGGTGTTACGACAATACTTTGCTGTGCAAAGCTTGTTTTCATGCTGCTTACCATCAGTCTAAGAGGATTTAAAGGCTGTACTTTGTAGTGCTTGGAAAATGACAACTTGCAAAGGCATAAGTAAACCCTGTGTCCACTGAATGGATTGTGCTTGTTTGTTCTATAAAATATGTGGTTACTATAGCAAAGGAGTTTGCGTACAGCTCATCAGACCGACAACTAGAGGATATTTCTGAGGGCAGCAACTCGGTCCTGTATGAAAATGTATATATCTGAAAAATAGACCTACAAAAAACGTTGGAAATCCCGGAAATTTAACGAAGAGAACTTCTGAACTACACGAAAGAGCCATAAATTCCAAGAAAAGATCGCATTGCCATTTGTTCCAGAGAAGAATGTAGGAAAGGCTTCAATTTCTGTTGAAGATCTAAGGCAGTCGTAGAACCAAAGTCGGCACCACAAAAGATAGATCTTTATGGGGGCCCTACACATAAGAGGGACATACTTCCACGCTTTTCAGACAAATGGCCAAATAGGTCACACCTGCGTGGGACCCCAAAAACTAGGATGGCCTCGGTCCCCGCGCTCCCTAAATCCGTCCCTGACTGTGGTAACTAGCGTGCCGTACAGCATTACTTTCGCAAGTCGTTACAAAAAATTATGATGTCACAGAAACGTAGATTGCAAAAAAATTCGTGTGTTTAGTTTGTGTTATGTTGCGGCTCTTTGTAACTTGGGTTTTACGATTTGGGGCTCATACATGGAGCAGGTTTGGCCACCCTGGAATGTCCTTTCTAACTACTGTAGCTGAGATTTGATCAGCCTCTTAAGTCTGTTTGATTTGTTGAAAAAGACTGTTTGCATTCCTTGCCCGATTAACAGCAATTTTGAATTGGAGGCTTCATATCTCCAGTAGACCCCAGCAGTTTTTCATTGACCCCCTGGCCATTCAGTGACCCCCATTCGACCCCTTGGATGGTCCAATTGACGCCTGGGATCGATATCGACCACTGTGAGAACCATTGCTCTAGCCCAATCGATTCAGAAGCTATGGCCGATCATAACTTCGCCTGTCGCTGTATTGGCCGGCGCGGGCGTTAAATAGCAGCACGAGATCGTAGATAAGAGCGTGAACCTACGTAGGTTTTGGGTGAATATTCAAGGGCACCGGTTATATTCTAATAGCTCTTGACCGGGTTGCGGCGTCGAAATGTGTATTTATTGTACGACTACTGATTTGGGTTGTTAAAACTACTCAAAACGTTTCTTTATGAAAAAGTGAATGCAGAGGACTTCTAATGGATGTTTGTTCTTGTTCCATGACTTCAATGTCCCAAAAGGAAAAGCTTTTCATCTCAATGTTTTTTTTGAGATTCTGTTAGTTGTGAAGCAGGCAGTTCACTTTCAGAGCCAGCCCGGTGTACCGAAACATTCACTCAGGTGTTTGCATGCATGACATCCACTGAGGAGCAGGATTGCGGAGTCGCAAGGAATCGGAGTTTTTTTTTGGGGGGAGTCGAATTCCTAACAACACTAGGAGTCGGAGTTGGATTTTTTGTCGGACTCCGACTCGGGAAGTCCGATCGGATCATTTTTTTACTCCACACTCCTTAGCTGGGAATTCCTGTTGAAATGGTACGATTTCTTCTTGAAACTTTTGTTGAAACAGAGAATTCTTGCTGTGAACCACGATTTCCATTGATTGCTAATTGCTACAGAATTGTTGGTAGCCAAACTTCATTCACGTTATGTTAAGGAGTCGGAATTTTAGAAAGGCCGGAGTCGGACATTTCGCGTCCGACTCCGCAACCTTGCTGAGGGGTGTGCATTCATGCCACTCGGGGGTTTGCAATCGTGACATTCACTCGAGAGTTTGCATTCATGGCCACTTTTCTCCGACCGGACCTTTGTTGTTGGAATGCTGCTCCCAGCGCTGATTAAAATACCTGCGACCAGTGTTAATTTTCGAAACATGTCACCACATACTTTTATGTTTCTGCCATTAATCTTTTTCACTGTTTTGTGTAATCCTCGCACTCGAGCCGTTCTTGTGTAAACGGCCCCTTTCACATCGCACAGCGAAATTCTAACACTTCTATTCGCTGTGCTTGATTTCCGCTTGACTAGGATCGTGTCCCGCTGAACATTTCAGCCGCAAATCCAATTAAATTATTTCCGTTCTTACACAGAAGCGCAGTGTTCATCGCAGTGGTTCTCAGAAAGATCAGAGATATAATTGAGGTGTGGCAGACCCCACCCACGAGAGACATACGTTGTTTATTTATCTTCGCAGACAAAAATATGCCACGTGGTTTTGAGTTCCTTGTTAGCCTTGGGGTCGATTGCGTACGTTCTTCAGTGATGGAGCTTCGAATTAAAAACGCTGTTGTACAATAAGTAGAACGCGCCCGGTCCAAGAATAAAGCGCAAAGAGAACTGGAGCTCAGTGGGTTTAACCCAAGCACTTCGAAACTAGAATTCGGTGTTCGATATTTTTGAACTCTATTTTCAATTTGTTGCGTTAATTCTATGGATCGCACTTTTTGTCTGAACTGCGCTTCAAAAACAGCGTTCAAGTATGTTGTCCACCTTACACAGGCGGGCTTCTGGTGAGTCAGCCGTCCGCACCCAGGGGTAAGTTTCCTCTGTCACAATTTACTGCAAAATGCATGTATTTTTGAAACTTCGATTATACCCACAACGCTGAGAGTCATTTCGTCTACACCAGGGGTCTTAAAAATTTTTGTCAGAGGGCAACATAAGTTCTTACGTAATGTGGTTGTTTCGGGATAAATATTATTTTTTCATTATTGAGAAAAGGTTTTTGCGGACAGATGAAAAAGTTTCCCGGTCCTGATTTGGCCCGCGGGCCGTAGTTTGGCACTCCTGGTCTACGCCCTACATAATAAAACCAAAAAAGTTGAGGATGAGACTTTTATATTCGAATGTTGGTGGAGGGGGGTGAAATAAGAGAAAAGGTGGAGAGTCCCTCCCTGTCAGACATCCCCAGCGTCGTTACATGATTGTCAAACCTGTCCCTTTCTTTCTTTTAGCGATCCGGTCATTTCCTGCTGTTGGTCGGGCGGCCGCCTCGTCACCGGCGACAAACAGAAACACTGTGTTCTCTGGACCGGAACGTGAAGACGACCAACGTTTCCGGTGTCAACATCCGGTTTGTCTGTCTTCAGCAAAGACGACGGTGTCGTCTGCGTTGCCAATCACGCTGCCCTTAATGTAATAGCGGGACAATCAAGTGACAATCCTCCGTAGACCGCTCCGCCCCCCCCCATTACTGTCCCGCTATTTTCAAGGAAATAGACGGGAACAATAGACTGTCGCACAACAGTTGAACTTCAGAGGGACGGGGTGCCGGAAGCTTCATTCAACTCAGTGATATGGTTTTGTTGGGATCAGAAACAGGCAACGAGTAACAGACATCAGCGGTCATGCGTTTTTGGGTCTCTCTCTTTTATTTGTTGTTGTGCTTTTCCTGGTTACCTTTTCTGCTTTTTAAAATGGATGCACTCGTTATTGAAAATTCTTAAGACGTAAAGTCGAATTGCGTTGCCACTAGCGACCTGATCTCGGGGGTTATTGCATGCGTCTGTTCGTTTGCATTGTAAAAGCAACTATTAAATACGCAAACTCCCTTTATCCTGCCGCCAATATATCCGCAAGCAGTAGGGCGTGTCATGTCATAACTAAAGCGAGAGAAGTCTCCGCATGGACGGCAAGCCTTTTTAGTCAACAGATTAATTATGCCAGAAAACAATCAACATTGCTGACTACTTACCCAGGTAGTTAGTAACTACAGTTAATAGGAAACGCGACATGTTGACTGGATTTTCTCGATATCAGTTTCTAATAAACAGCAGTAAATGAGAAAGAAAAAAGGGGGTAACGAACGACATCCCTTTTTGCGTCATTCGAATGCAGTTGTACAGCAGTCCGGCGGCCAGTTGTGAAATTAAGTAGTTTTGCGATACTGTTTCTCTTCGAAGACCAGAAAAATTGAGGCCCCGAAATTTGCGAGATCCATGTCGTCACATCGTGAAAACGAGAGAGCATTCAAGGTGCTTCTCCGATAGTCCCCCCCCCGCAGCTTTTGTGGCGCACCATTGGTTAGCTTAATCCTGAACGCATGTTTATAGGGATGAAAGGCACTTTGCTGCAGGCCCGGATCGTGTATATCATGTTGGGGCCGCAGTCCCTCCCCCAGCGGTGCGGTGATTGGGTCAGTCTTACTGGATCGATCACCCAACCCCCCTCCATTAAGAGGTGCGTTGTACAGTACTACTGAGGCGTCTTCACCACTATTACAGCGTAAGAGCAAAGTCAGTCCGTCAGCGTGACACATGTACAACTTGTAAAGTTGTGTGCGAGATCCCCGTGAGAATAGGTGTGCAGGTTCGGAAAATGGTGAAGGACTGCAGGATCGGTGATCCAACCAGAATTGCAAGTTGGGCCGGGCTCGGGCTTAAGTTTATCAAAATGTTTCGGGCCGATATCAGACCTGCATGCAAATGTTTTCAATTCTTGTCAGTTGTTAAAACAAGCGAGTTGATTAAATCTTCAATGAAAAACATTAATTGCGGATTGTTGACATGTTTACTTTCCCACGCCACCACACACAGCAGTTGCGCTTACCTTGACTCATTCGGTAAATTTAGCTTACGGGCCTATATCTACACAATAAATTTCGGGGGTTCCGGCTTCAAGGTTAGGACCATTTACAGCTCAGGCTCCAACAGTGATGCGGTTTTTATTCATCTTTATTGTGTGTATTGCTACGTTTTCAAAGCCATCGATTGTGGGTACTTAGAGTATGTGATGCATTTCGGTCTCTTCTCTCCATGCGAGTGTTCGTTAGCTTTCCAAACAATCGACTTAGTGAGAGTCAACCACGCACTTTATTCGTTTTCTACGTTTACGTACTGACGCAGAAATGCCACCACCACCATGGCTATCGAAATAAAGAACATGATGAACACATTCGTTTTGGGACAGTTCGTTGTGCATTAGGTTTATCTTAAAATAAAGGACTGTTAATTGTGAAGGTAGCTACTTCCTACCATAAATTCAGGTTGCTACTTCCTCAAAATGCTTTCAAATAGGTACCTGGTATGTTCCTTAGAAAGCTATTTTTCTTGCAAGTGGTGCTCATTATATCTTCTCTGCAGAACACATTCCAAGACAGTGTTACGAAAATAACGTCGAACCGCTGTGATAGAATTAGTAGGTACGAATTTCAAAACTGTTACTTCATTGAAAGTACAGGGTGAATCCCTCCAAAACCAATGGAAAGTCCAGTCAGTCAAATCATAGATGTAGGGGCAGACAAATTGCTGGGAATTTTCTTGCCAAAAAAATATCTTACCAAGAAAATCTTAATGATGAAGACTTGATGTCACAAGGTCTTCATGGGTTTGAGAGAAAAAGTCGAAGGTCTTCATGGGTTTGAGAGAAAAAGTCGAATTAAGACGTATTTCGACAGTAAGTCCCATCACACAATGTGAAGGTGTCAAAACATCTGTGCCTGAATTTTCCGGGATTTTGCCCAGATTTGATACATAACTTTAAGGGGGTGCTCTTTCACCCCCGCCTACAGAGTCAAATGGTTTGGTAGCACACTGTCTGTTGAAAGAAATCATTTCTCAGCACAGAATCATACACTAAGATCTTCAGAGTATTTTGCCTACAAAGCAGGCATCAGCTCTTAGTTCCTTCGACATCAACCTGACTTACTGGCTGGTTACGACAGCGCAAACATTTACAAATGTTTTTTTGCGAAAACGCGCGTCACACAGTAGCTTAAATGATTGAAAAGCGATGCAATCAAGGAGTTTTCACAGATTGGTCAACGTAGTCGTACTTCCGGTGACGTACCCTCTTTCGCAGGCGGGGGGGAGCGCCCGATAGCAGTGTCAGCAGAAGAATGCATAGCACGACTTTTCTTGAATCAAAGCGTACACAACGAACGCCACGTACATTCCTACGAAAATGATCCCGACCGTCTTGTTCAACCTGATTTACAGAAAACCAAACAACGTTGTTGAATATGAAACATTTACTAATTGGCAAGATCATATAGCGTTTCACACGGTACAAATATGCAGAATATTATTGTAATCGGCAATCAAAATCGCTCACTGCAATACAATTCCTACCCCGCCGATACCAAAATAGTGCTGGGCAATGCTACTGTATCATGCAAGACCCTTTGAATCACGAAACCCAATGGTCCGTAGGTCCCCATCTGGAAGCCACGGGTCTGTTCTTTGACGAGGAATATCTTCAAGCTTTACACTAGTTGACGCCCACTCAAACTTTGCGCACTAGTAATTGTACTTTTAGAGCGCATTGCATTTTGAAGTCGTCTAAATCAGTAGTTCTCAAATGGGAATACGCAAAGGAGCTCCACGGGGTGCACGAATTAAAGCGTCGTAGCGAATTTTAACGTAAAAGTACAAAAATATTATAGATATGTATTTCTTATTGTGCTCGTGATTTAGTCAATGGGTACTTGACAGACAAAATAATAAGCCACAAGATACAACACTAAAATGGCTGAGAACCACTGGTCTAAACAAGGGTGCTCACAACGGCGGTTGCAGCGCCCAAGAAACGTCACGCATGCGGAGGCTAATTCATTTGGCATTCATCTCGGTGTCTATCTGGTACAGTTAAAAATAGGAAGTGGCTGTTCTCCACAGCAGTAATGCAACCTGGCTAATCGATTACCGACGCCAGTTATCACGCTGCTAACATATTCTTTGACGTGGTCATCGACGTTATCTGCGTGGCGCGATCAACCGCCGGGAACGTTAAATAAAAAAGGTGCCCGCACGTCGGCAAGTCCCTACTTCCAGTGGCGTAACCAGCCCAAAATTTAGGGGGTTTTTTATTTTAGGCGAGCAACTGTATTGTAAAAGCACAAAATGTTTACATTATCTAAAAATTGAGGGCATGGCCTCTTGCCCCCCCTGGCTGCGCCTGTTCATGCTTCCTTCAGATAACACGCGTTTCTAGTGAAAAAATGCGCAAGATCATGATATGAACGAATAACTTACCGGAATCTGACGAGAAGGAAAAGAAAGAAACAGATGGCAAGGACCAGCAGCAAGATCAGTCCGAACTTCACGTGTGGTACGATGCGCACAGACAATGTCAAATTGTCCAGTAGACACTGAAATAAACACACAAACTACGTACACACGTGCTTTTCCAGTCTACGCAGTCACCAAGGTCGGCAGACGTAGTCAAACTGAATATGGCTTAATGTAGATATGTCTAGGTCTACTGCAAGAATTCCAATAAAACACCATCATTTTAAGCGACTGTTACTGGCGTGCGATAAATATGATGGAGGCTTCCAACTGTATGCTACTGCGATTTCCAACCATAGGCGTACGAGGCGGGTGGCGGGGGCTGCCTCCCCCCTTGACTTGAAAATTCAGGTTAAGTACAAGTTGCTAAAAAATCCTGAATGATAAAAAAAATTATTTCAATACAGTGAAAAATTCAGGGCAAAGTCTTGTTTCAGGACACGCGCAAGTTGCTGAAATATCCTGAATGGTGAAAAAATTTAAGTGCATATTTACTTGGGGGTGATCCGTGTAATTTGGGCTAGTGTAGTGTGTAATCTGGACCGAAGTCGTGACTGGTTATAATGACTTGATCTGAACTAACCCCTGGCACGTGCATTTTGAGTGAGTGTTTCATTTACCGAGGTGCAATCTTCAGTAGAAGCGGGCCGCACGGACGTGCGGATTGCTTGGCCCCTTTGAGTGCGCGTCTTTAAGATGCCTTCAAGCGCACAGCACCGGCACCGATAACACAGGCAGGTGTAGGGAATCAGACCCTTCGACCTTCGCTTTGTTGCGCGGTCGAAGTCGCGTACATATGTATCAGAAAGGCAATTACCGTAAAGTTTCTTGTCTGGGAGAACACAACACGCAAGGAACTTGACCCATTTGGAGTTACAAGCAAGGTAACTTGGAATTTGCCTGTAACGGCACTTCTAGGGTATTCGATAAAGAACGTTTATGCCGAATTGACGTTATAAGCGATATGAAATACATGCCATCGGGACCGAACAAAATGTAACGTTATAAGCGAATTGACGTTACAGACGTAGCCGTTATAAACAAATTCAACTGTATGGAACCTATTTACAAGCGGTTTCAGGCTCCATTCGGATTAATTTTAAAAGATAGTTAGTTCCAGGGAAAATTGTTGGGGCAAATTGTTATTTTCAGGGAACAAATTTTTTTCCGGCCCCAACAGTGAAATGCATTCCCGTACGCCTATGTTTCCAACCAACGTGCAATGCTTTTGTGACAAGTTGAAAGACATATGGTAGGATCAACTCTAGTTTGACTAACCCCTTGTACTGGTGACAGCAGATGTACTGGTTTTGAAGTGATTGCACTCCTGATCAGGAAAGGTAGACCCAGGCCCAGGTTTATGTCAAAAACGTTCGATCCAATTGCATTGGAAACGGCCATATCTCCGTAGCCTTCGCGCGCCACCAAAATCGAACTCAGTGCGTCCTGTAATACAAATGACGAACTGTCGGGTGGTAACATAACAGCTGAATTACTCGTGGCTATTAAAATCTTGTTTTCTACAGAGTAGTGTTGTTGGCATGGCTACAGCGAGCACTTCAGATGCAATTAAATTTTACTGAGCAACAATCGTCCTTTGTTTTATCACTTTATTGAAGAAAAATGCAAAGCAAGCGAAGAACGTAGTTATTCAGTAGTTATGTGAATCTGAATGCGTATGCATAGGCAGGATCGAAAAAACAATTTGAAAACACAGGAACAAGAGTTATATTTACCGGTATGCTAGTTCCAACCGCAATTACTACAAGGCCCATAGTGTAAGGATCGATGCCCATTAGACAGCCAATCAAGTCAACCACCTCAACCATAAGGTAGCTGATAGCGGCGATCCAAGCAATGCTGATAAGGAATGAGAGGACGTACCATTTTCTGTCAAAAAATTGTATTGCAAGCGACAAGCGTAGGACTATCGATTCGGTGACGTCATAAAAGCCCGATTAGTCGAACAAATCAGTTCGGGGACAAAGCATAATATTGGTTTGGAGGTTTACGATGCAGCAAAATTCTAATAAACTATGTTTAACATCGATTATGTATTGCATCCAGACATTTTTCACGAAACCCAGCGGAATGCGATTGAAAAAAACAAGTTTGCTTAAGTGGGCTTGCAGGTACAAGGCGCATGACCACCGCTATCGGGAGTTGCAATTAGTTTTACATAATTGCGTTCAACAGCAAAACGATGCGGGTATTGCAAATAATCGGTTAAGAAACTTAATATGTCGCAGGCATGGGAGCCACTTTCGTAAGTCCGCTGGTTTGATTCAAGCAGAGTGAAACAGTAGCAAGCATATATTGTTTTAAAAGCAGTACACGATTAAGCATACTTACTTGTTTTCATCTTTTGAACAGTCAGGTATCGTCCAAGTGAAAGCGCAAATCCACGGAAAAGACAAAATATAAAGAAAATACCTGCCGATATATTTGGCGCTGGGTACGCAGTGGCTTGAATCGGGCCTGTAGTCAAGTTGAAATAATCGCAATAAAGAGTATGCCAAACTACAAAAAAACGAGAACACCATGCACTCAATGCATTCGCTGCCTTACCCCATACAGGTATTGGTTAATTCCCGTACAAGCATGGGATTTTTACGGTAATTTATCGGTATTGGGAGTCTACGCAAAAAATGCTAATGACTTGAAGTCTCCCGTGACTCGGTTACAATAGTGTCTGCCTCTGATTAGAATTGACGCAGGCAAATAGTGGAGCAAACGCACACCAATTTTTAAATGCAAGGGTTTTCACGATGTTAAAACTGCAGGGATCGGAATCAACTGAAATAATACCAGGAACTCCAGGTGGGAGATTGCTACACAATCGCTAACTGAGGCAGAATTCCAGCGTACTTGTCAGGCGGTGAGTGTTTTATTGGCGGCAGACACGGAAAAACAATTAATGTTTCATCATTCTCTCGCTCTTCTTTTTCTTCCGCCTTCTCCATTGTCACAACCACGCGTTTCGATGCTGAAACAGTTAACACATTATTGCCAGGAAGCCTTCGCTTCTAACCATGAAGCAACCATTAACAATTAGTACGGCACAAGACTTTAGCGGCTAGGCTACTGCTACTAACATTTAACGAGTGTAACAGTGGGCCTACTACATCAATTTCGTTATACGCAAGTCGCCTAACATCTTACTGACCAGAGATGTCTTTAGGAACTTCTAAGGTTGTTGTACTAGATCCAAAAGACGTCCCAGCGTTATTCTGCAAGAATACAACACAATTTTTAGTTTGCGTTTTTTTCTACATTCTTAATCAGGTTAGTCACTTGTTGTGTAGTTTGATTTTGTGACAATTGTTTAAAACATCCTGGAATTCTTAGTGCATCACAAATTAGTAAAGTAGTTTCTTTTCAATGCCATGTCTAAAGAAAATTTTACTGGGAAAATTACGTTCAGCCCACGAGCTTCATGGCAATAGTGACAGTTAATGTCAACAGCAGAAACACTGACTTAAAATTTCGTTCGAGAAATGGGTTGCATACATACTTTAAGAGTCTATTTAGCGATTATGAAAGTTAAAAACAGGTCCAAAATTTGCTTTGGTGTGAGAGAACTTCCCTTAAGTTTTCGCTTGACAACCAAATTTTTTCTAAAAGTTGGCCCAGAGTCACAGGATAGCTAGGGACGGAACCAGGCTGGAAGGGCCATTATATCACTAAAACCAAGTAACGTAGACATTGTTTTGACGTCAAACAAACCATTGAGAACAGACAGGATCAAGCAAGATTTTGAGGCCTATTACCGCCCTATCGCCTCTAGCTCCCCTGTCAGGGGCGGATCCAGCCAGTAAGTTCAGGGGGGGGGGTTCAGTAATATTTGGCAGTCAAGTCTCAGTTGGCAGTCAAGTGTCTTTCCGAATTGTACAAAAGCATGGCGAAAAAATTTACTTTTGTAGGTTTTAGGGGAGGGGCGATCGCCCCCCTGTCCCCCGTACTACCACAAGATACCCAACTATGAACAAAGGCAATAAAAACAGTTACGTCTCCAGCAGGGCTCTCCGCCAGGTAATTGTCTGAAATTTCGGACACGTGAAACTCGGACACTTTCACATCTCCATTCTGAAGAAGAAAATATCACTGAATGAATGTTGCTATTTGCAAGACTGTTGAACACGCAGCTAGTTTATTTTCTGTAGGTCAGAAGCTTTAATGAAATGGATTTGTTTTCACCTGCAGCGGCCCAGCAACTCCTGCTGAGGCTGACGATGATTTGCGATATGTGCTCCGGAACCGCTTGGAGTTCCTTCTCAGCACGTGCATGCTGCTCGTCCTCCGGCGCTCTATGCTGGTCGAGACAGAAAATGTAGAAGTTATTTGTTTTTTATGTCTAAGATATTGTTATGTCTCAGATCAAGTGTTTTGGTAAATGGAATCTAGAGAGGCGCAAAGTTTTCTCCAAACAGTTTCTCAAGCAACAAAAACATTCAAACATTACTGAACGAGAATCTGTTCTGAAAATCGAAATATCATACGCAGCTGCCAACACGACTACCAAAACCTAAAACTTATTACAAACCTCAAATCGATTGAGCACGTTCTTTGCTTCCTTTCTTCATTCGCAAACCTTATACTGTCGTAAGAAGGCGGTCGGCTTCGAACGCCTTTGTTGGATGGGATGCCGCGACAGCCTACGCCGTTTTCAACAGTTTTCGATTTTCTCAAACCGCAGTCGGGTTTGTCTCCGTCCAATTTAGAATCGGCAGGACCGTCCTCCAAGTACATTTCGTCTGTGCAGTCCGCGCACAGTATGGGTTCGTCCAAACTAGTGTCTTTATAAACCACTGGCACAGCCTTGCTCGCTTTTGCGTCTGAATTCGCAGCAGCTGCTTTTGCTGAAGTTGAAGATGAAATACAGGAACACAAGCGTTTGCAACAACAGCAGCAGCAGCAACAACGATGAGACGTCATGCAACATCCCTCTTGAACTTCTTCATGTCTGCAAAACGTATTTTCTCGTAACAGGTAAAAAAATCCAGATTCAGAAATTCAGGCCAATATAGCTATTTTCGGAAATTACTTCATAGATAAAACCATGAAACAAACCACGAAAGACTTAATTATTAATTGAAATATCCATGTACTAAAATAAAACAGACCGTAACGGACACCCTCAACGCAAATATAGCCTTGCTTCAACGTACCCAGGCGTCTTTTCTTGAGGTGGCGCTTTAGCTGCCTCGGAGGAGTTCATATCGTTTCTTACAATGACCGTCTGAAAATAACGTCTGCAAATGAATTACTGCATAAACTATTTCTTTGGTCTTTCTGTTTATCCACCAATCATGTTCTTTCGAGGGAAAGCTACGACAACGTGAAAATATCGTTATGAAAGGGAACTTTACAATATTGCTCAGGAAAACTTGCTTCACTCTGTCTGAACACAAACCTCGCTTCTGTTGCTTTGGCTGCTTTCCTTCGACTGCTGCAGACCCTCACTGCCCGAGGTTAAGCGAGGTGAAGTCTGGTGCGTTGGTGATACTCTACTAACATCCGGTGTGCTTACACTGAAACGAACGGTTTAGGAGTTGGAGCCTTAAATTCAATGCTGATCATAAAATTCAAACATTGGTCCATTCCTACTGACGTAATGTATTCTTTAAAAGAGCACGCTTTATTTTAAAATACATATTTATTCACTTTGTTCGGGTTGCACAAAACACGAACAATCGAGATTTGGCTGCCATCGAGATGACAAAAAGTGTCCCAAACGTTCCAAACATATAAGGCAGTTTTTTTAGTGCATAGCAAATTGAAACCAATCCAATTTAGCTTCGAATGCGTGGTACATCTCATACATAAAAAATTACAGCACAGTTTGCATTGGCCGTGAAGTCTTGCCCTCACGTTTACGTCTCAGCCTTGACATTGACAAACGGAAATGACACAACACGTAGCTGCTACTCCCTTACAAAATGCACACAAGATATTCTTGGGCCGCACGATGGTGATTGACTTAGTCAGAAAGAAGACTTTTGCAATTCATTGAAAACATAACAGAATCTGATGCAGTTACTCCACACTCGTTCCATCACGAACAATTGCCTAGATGTCTAACAATGTTAAAATCTTTTTTGGTTCTTAAATGATACAGCTAAGAAATGCTACAAAATATTATTTAACAGCAACTGATTTATCCGCCAGACAGATGTATATAATCACTGTTTCATCTAAGACATTACCATGAACAAGTAGGGTTGTCTAGAAATTTCAACAGTCGCTGATTGAACTTCATAGTGATGATGTAGGCCACGTACAGCAGTAGCAGCAGCAGCGACTCCCACCAGACAAACTGACCATCCCAAGAAAACAGTATGAAGATCATTACTGAGCCGCCGTAAAAGACGGAGTCGCGTACGAGGGGCCTCCAGTCGATTTGGAGAACCTGGTCAAGCGACAGATCGTTGGTTTGAAAGTGCACCGACCCGTTATCGCAGCCACGGCAATGACTGGTCGGGAAAGCATGCGTTGTTTGAACAACATACAACGATTCGGAATAGTAAATAATAATTATGCAGGACATGTGAGTAATCACTGATGTCACAATTGTTGCAAACGGTGTAATTAATCGTGACGTCTCAGATCAGAGGTCAAACAAGTACGTGATGTGTTATTGTGGACCGCTCGAGGAATCTTTGACAGAAAGATGGTTTCACTCTTATATGTGTTTGACTGTGTGAACTGAGTCATGCTGATGGCGCGATCAAAGTTGTCCCAGTCCAACCTCGAAATTAAACAGACAAAAACGAGGATGAGCTTTAATTATTTTTGGCAATGTGGGATATATTTTCACTTTCAGTAAATGCTTTCAGATCGGTAATTTCCATTTTATCACGAACATAATCTTGCGATAGTGATTGTGAGTTGTGCCAAAGCAGCCTTGTTCTGATAAGCGTTTGTCAAATGATTTTTATGAACCGATAAATTACGTGAAGATGTGCAACCAAGCTCCACAGTACTGGAGACGCACAGGGCATGTTCTTAAGCAGCACGAGGTAAGAACGAAAGTTGGCTTCTAAATTGTCATTTTACGATGCAGCTGAACTGAAACAATTCATACGAACAGCAACCCAACATGCAGACCAAGACATGTTTTTAAAAGGTGGACGATTTTCACTTCTAGGATAATTGTTATTCTGCCGTTTTTCATGGTTGTTTTTTTACTAATTAGCATTTACAAATGCTTTGAAGGTATAATACTGCAAGGAAAACTGTTAATTAGCTGGCATTTGCATCTTGATTTAAGCTAGCAGGCCGTACTAAAAGTCAAAATATAATCCTAACACTGAAAGCCGTTATGGAAAGGTATTTTTTACGAGGACCTTAAGCAGTAATGGCCATTGATGCAGTTTTCACATAACCTTCGCAAAACACGAGTTGACTTAAACTGGGGGCAGCGGACTCTGGAGACAGCAGCTTTTCTTTATCCATATGCATATCCAAGAATAGAACAGAACGCTAGAAGAGATGCGATGGCGTTTTTAATTCTTCGCAGCACACGTCGGAAAAGATTAAAAACGAAAAGATGGGTGTAGCGCCATTGGTGGCATTACAAGCAGGCATTAATTTTTCATGAGCTTGTAATCAACGCCACTTCACGGCCTTTGCCTACAACTGAACTTATTCGCTCCGGTGCCTCAACCGTATGCTTAACTGAAAAGGGTGTCCTTTACCAGGCACTGCGCTCGGTGATGCATGCATTTTTATAACAAACTTACCCTTCCTGATAAGGCGGCTGTCAGTGCGATAATTACTAGCAGGTTGAAGACAGCCGATCTGCAACACAACACAAACTTCTTCATATATTTTTTCAGCATCACATTGCTTCCGCACATACGTGAATTTGAATGCAATGTTTGATGTAAACATCAATTTAAAAAAGACTTGTACTTGGAATACTTGGAATGATTCAAAGCCAAAAATATGAGGGACCAAGCCTCTGCAGCAAACGTAACCCACCCAACAATGGTACCAACACCCACGTCACTTCCTGTCCCGACGCCTGCAACGGATGTGAAAAGCTCAGGAGCGGAAGATCCAGCCGCCATGAAAGTGGCGCCTGCTACATCCTCGCTCAAGTTCAAACGCTCCGATATAACCTCCAAAGATGGAACGAAGAAATCATCGCATATGACTGCTAAGGCTGCAAAAATTCGATGCAATCTCCGGTAAATGGTAAGGAACTGATGGAAAGATGCTTAAATTAATTAAACGTACACTTTTGATACCCCTGAGGCTTGATGACTGAAAATAGGAACGGCAGCGTAGATTAAATTTATTTTACTTTATGAATTTTCGAAAGAAAAAGACGAATCGAAAAAGCGAGAGTTCAGTGCAACGCGACTGCAAAATAGCGAAGCATACGAAAATGGATTTTTTGAATAAGCGGGAATATTCGAACGGTGCTCAAACGGTAAAATATATTTTGAGCATTCCTGTTAAGGAAAACTTACGGAACAACCAAACACTTTATATTTCTTTGGACGTTGATTGCGCTCGTCTATCGTTGCTGTTGTTACGAAAAGCACTTTGTCCCGTTTATCCGAAATGTTGTTTACAGCGGCATCCCTGCCAAGCGCACGCGAAGTTACTGTTTCCTAAGATGTAATGAATGCAGATGAAAGATGCATGCTGTGACAAGCTATCGGATATACTGTGCTTCGTTTGACTGTTTGCGTCAAGATAAGATAAAGATAAGATAAGGAATTCCCATTTGTTTGAAATGCACTTGTGGCGGACTTTGTTTTCCTAAAGGCTGATGCGGTCCCAACAAGTTCAGGACTAACGTGTGATTTGACATGACGTTTGCATTTTTTCCAAAACCGCTGCGCAGCAAATTTAGTTCGAATCTTACAGTTCATACGTCTTCGACAGTCAAAAATTCACGCTGGAATTTATTCTAGTCAGGATAGTGTACCTGAGGGTAACGGGACAGTACAATGCGAAATTCCCAAGGTCTCTGCATTCTGCAACCACTTAAATAGAAAGACTTCAAAATCACTAGTTAAATGAGGGTTAACATGCACAGAATTGCATAAAAGCGCTATGCATGCGAGCCCTCTGGCAAATACCTAAATCGGACCCATGCACTGAGACAGCTTTGCGTTGACAAAGTAGGCCTGTACTTTTTCAAGAGTATGTATACGGATGCCTGACCACAACCCAACGCGTTTGTTAGTCTAAGAAAATGTTACATATACACTGCTTCATTGCACGTCCTTCAGTGCATCTTCAATCTAAAAACTTCATAAGGCGTGTGTGACAGCAAGAATGTATCCAAACAAAACCGCTGGTACCAGCAAACCAACAACATAAGTGCTTGAGACACTTCTTGATTTGGTGCTATTTGCAAGTACGTTTTCAGCGAATATTTAGTTGGATGTGGGATCTTTGTTTAAATTAGAAACAGGGCTCACATTTAAGTCTTACAATATGACGCAATCTTAACATCCTAAACCATTGGTTCTTAAGCTGGGGTAAATTTCATATTCCATGTTTGATATTAGGGGTTAAAATATGTAACAAAGGTTAAGAACCACTGTCCTAAAACAATAGAACACCTCCATAGTTACCGATAAACAAGAAGAGAACAATTAACATGTAGAGGATTGCCCATAGGACTGGAAAGCCACTTTTGTTTTCCCTCTCACACACGCCATGTTTCCCGCGAACCTCCGACTGTGAATTTTCATGGCTTTGGTTCTTCAAAAGCGAACTGGAGAAACAGAATAGGCCGAGATAAAAACAAGTTGGGATTATATGGATTCTTTTTTCCCAGACATCATCCAGCAACCAACACAAGGCACTATTCATAATCATAGGCGTACGAGGCGGCCGCCCCCCCGTCTTGAAAAATGTCAGGGCAAGCGCAAGTTGCTCAAAAATCCAAAATGATATATGTCAATACAGTGGAAATTCACGGCAAACTCTGCTTTTCAGGGCAAGGTGAAAAAAATTCGATACGGCATATTCAGCCAGTAAAGGCAATTACCGTAAAGTTTCTTGTCTGGGAGAACACTACACGCAAGCAACTTCACCCCCATGAGTTACAAGCAGGTAACTACAAAAGTTGCCTATAACGGCACTTCTAGTGGATTGTATAAAGAACGCTATTGCCGAATTGAAGTTAATAAGCGAATTGAAATGTAGAAGATGCCACCGGGACCGAACAAATGCAACGTTATAGGCGAATTGACGTTACATACGAAGCCGTTATAAACGCATTCAACTATTTAGAACAGATTTACAAGAGGTTTCAGGCCCAATTCGGATTAAAATGAAGTTGGTTTCAGGGCAAATTGTTTATTTTTACGGCAAATTGTTATTTTCAGGGCAAATTTTTTCCGCCCCCGCAGTAAAATGCCTTCCCGTACGCCTATGATCATAATTACTATGGAAATCTGTTCCCAGTGAAAACTATAATAATACCTACATACAGAGGAAATTTCAAAGTCATTTGCTCCACTATGCCGTTTAGTGCTACGACTAAGGCTTGCATAGTAGCCTGCATAATTATAGCCTATCTAGCTTCAAGCTCATTACGCAATTTTACGCAAAGCCAATTTCTTTGTCGACAATGAACTTTTGAAAACTTTACTACTTGTTCTTGAATTAGCTGGACACGAATAAGATGACTCATTTAATATTTATAGAAAAAATCCTTCAGAAAGGCATTAGCGTCGATGGTTGTCGAACGAAAACTGAAGTATACCTGTTGGTCGTTAGGGAGACGCAGTAGTCGTAGACTTGAGCGTAATGGGCGGATCGACTCCATGCAGGTTTCACCGTATTGGCTGCTGGGCTGAAACTTACAGCAACACCGTTTTTTTCCTGGGATGCTGTGGTGACCATGTTTTTGAACATTTGGTTTTTGGTCCATGGTAAGAAATCATTGTTTGGGATATAGTTGGCAGACATACCGGTTGTCTCTCCTACCGGATCTGATCGTTTGTGACGAGGAAAGCCCCGGGTAGTGAAACTAGCCAACAAGGAATGAATAGAACGCAGCTCCACTTTTTGAACCTTGCTTGAATCTTCATTTTTTCGCAGTAGAGTTTTTTCATGGTGGCGGTTTGCAAACGCGTCAACGCTAGCAACAAAACGTATGTCCAGGGCTTCGCCGGCTGGTGGTTGAGTTTGTTGCACATTGATCTCCTGCGCCGATACTTTTACCCTCCTTCCAGTCAGAAGACTAAGCGCCAGAATCAAAACAGCATTAAGCCCCATCCACCCTAACACCCAAGCATGGGATCTTGCGCTTAGTTCCAGAAATGTGTGAAGTCAAGAGCTCAACACCGGTTGGGAACCTGTCGCTGGTAAACTTGGTAAATTTTTTAGGCAAAAGCCACAGCCCTTTAGTTCCCCATGCTCAGCGCACGAATTCATTGAGGCTTAGTCATGCATTAGCAGCGGAATGCTCAAGCTAACAGGTATTTCTGCGAGCAAATTTTCCTAAAATCGATTAGAATGTCGAACCTTCATTATGCAAGAAACGAGCAAGGCACTGGGCTTTTAACGTTAATCCTTTAAACTGATTACAGCGACAGGACTAGACCAACTGCCCTCTGCAGCATAACGACGCTGCAGCAGTGTTGCAGTTTCAATTGTGCCTAACAACTACTGCAATGAATTAATTAAGTGAATAGCTTAAGTCTTGAGAAATCACTAAAACTGGATTTGTTAGGAACGCAGCATATAAGTACCAACGGGTTTTTCGTAGGGTTACTTTCATCGTAATAAAATCATGAAAAGTTATGCCGAACTGAACAAATTGCTTTAATCAAACATTCAAGCTGCGAATCTAGATATTTGGAAATCAAAAAAAGTTTTGTTCACACGGATGTTCCACTTTTTTCCACTAACCTTAAGGATAGACATCAACTGCTTAAGAGAACGAGCTAGAGAAAAGGCACAGCGAAGTTACATGAGCTTGTACAAACGTTTTTGAAAGTGCAAAATGGTTGACATTCTAGAAAATCACATAAATGTAAAATCGTCCACAATCACGTCAGTGACCTTTAAAGAAAGCTCATGCAGTTTAGGCACCAAGTTCAAATGAAATCAAGGTACATTGACAAATGCCACAAACCTGCCTTTGCGCAAAAGCATGAGCAGTTCGTTTCGAATTAACAGCCCATGCAGTGTTCCGCAACCTTACCATGCTTCGTGGCCCCATTTCAGGGACACTAAACACCCATGGCCCCCGACTCCACGAATGAAGACGTACATGTGTCTTGACGTATTTGAGCGGAGAGCTGTTCGTGGCCCCCAGAAAACGCCCTGTGGCACCCAACGAGGCTACAATGATCCCGGTCGAGAAACCTGGAACAACCTATACACCTTTTGCTACCGCTGGATCACCTGCTTAAACCTCAACGTAAGAGCTCCATATCGCGATTGAGTTGACACGATTAGCGAAAACAATTGGTATACCTCATGACTTTGTATAACGTAAATAACTCAAAATCGGAAAAACATTGTAGTGCTGGACGTATCAGATACGCAGCAATCGCGTAGCGTTACAAATTCGATGTTCATCACGAACATAAATCGAGTCGTTAGCCCGTATTATTACAAACCAGGTCTTGACGCAAGCGAGGTCTTGACGCAAGCGAGTCACATCTGATAGTCGGCTTTATCTAGCAGGTAAATAAACATTTCCGTACAACCAGAAAACTTGCCACAAAAGAAGTTCCATTTACTGAAGGACTTAGCTGCACCTATACAGTAGATCGGTAATGTATTAACATTTAAGGCACATTACATGTAAAAAAACGGTGGTGTATAAAAATAATATTTTAAATCACTGTTTCTTAATGTACTAACAAAGAAATTTTAACTGAATGCAAGTCACGACAACGGAAATGACGACCAACATTTCTTACTCGATTTCCGCCACGAGCACTATGATGTTCATTAGATTCCCGACTTGTGTCAACAATCCACGAACCAATTCAACCTTATCACACATGTGCCACGTACATCAAGCAGACCAATCCAATTGTTGACTTGGCGTTTTTGGGGCCTCTTTCAAAACGCGACATAAAGGCCGATTAAGTTTCATAACTTATAAAAATGCTTTGCTCAAGAAGTTCAAATCTAATGCACTTCCTAACTACCAATTTGCATCGACGCCAAAAACGTTTAACATAAATACAGGGACCAACTTCAAAGTACCCTTGCTATGCACATGGGTGTCGAAAGGGGGACCAAACCCGCCTGTATTTTTTAATTTGACATTTAGCTATTAAATTTAGCCAAAAGGCTGTTTTTCGAGCAGGTAAAAATGAAATCTCACCACTTTTTCCCCTAGAAAAATGTTTTTGGCCACCCATGGAAAAATACACTATTGGCCTCCTGGAAAAAAAATCTTAAGACACCCATGGCCGCGCAGATGAATTACAACCAAGATACTGAAATTTATGTACAACCAAGGGGACAAAAACAGAAAACTTTCGCCAGTCACCCAACGAATGATTAAGCGCCTGGTGCTGGTACTTAATTTTATGGCTAATCACAGCCGAATAACAAAGTGCTCATAATCCACGGGAATATCCAACTACCGCGTATGATACGCGTATAACACACACGCCACATATCTGTTTACAGATGGCTGGTTGATCAACTGTTCGTAATAGACCTGGTTGAGTGTTAAGGTCTTAAAATCGCTGCAGGCTGAAGCAAAACTATGGACCATTCAGACGACGTCCAGTGGTTGTTCTGAACCTCACCAGTGAAGCAAATTTCGCTATTTTTTTATATAAGCAGCAGTGTGATTTTGAAAATAAATCATATATGACGCCATGAACTCTTCAGTGTTGTTCATGTACCTTGCACTATATTACGCTCTTAACCAAAAAAACTTGTTATTTAAAGTATATGCTGTAATTAAGAATATTGCGCTTGCACTCGTTGACCTGAGATGAGATCGTTTGGGCGCAGCGGTGCTGTGCCTTCCATGCATGACATAACAAAGACCGCGTCAGACGTTGACTGTGAGCAGACTCTTGATCACGACATGCTGGTAAGCGTAAACTACAGAAATGACTCTGTAACACAAGACGGCATGACAGAACTTACAACTTAGTAGCATCTTATAATGCATGCTACATTTTTCCGACAGAAGTTGCGCTCAAAACTTACGTGAACGAAAATCTTCTCACAGAGCTCATCAAATTAAATTCTGCAGTATTCATTGTGGTTAACCCGCACCACTTGGAGCAGCGTGGCTCCGAAGAAAACTCATCGTCAGTAGAAGTTGTTCACTAGACACCTTCCCACATTTTGAAAGTTAATACAATGCTTTGTTTCGCTCGTGATCCCAACTTAGCCCTGTCATCGTCAAAAGTCCTCCGCTAAACGGCTGTCAAACTCTTACACTGTTACTTTAATTTTCGAAGAGGGTTAGTCAATTCTGTTTTCCTCGCCAAGAACTAATCCTCGCGCACGCACACGCCCTGAGTTTTAATCAACGAAAGCAATCAGACAATTGCCACTTTTCAATCCGCGAATCGGCAAAATGCGACGACCTTGATTGGCAAGCGACGACCTTTTGGCTCGATCAAAGGCAGCCCAGCGCAAAAAGCTATTGTTTTGCTGATTGCAGGCACCTTCGGATGAAACTCAAAGGGGAATGAAAGGAAAGCCACATTAATGCATGTGAATCACTCGGGAATTTGTCAGGAGGATGTCAAGATGAAAGGAAGGAAAGTTCATCACATGCAAGCCTTCATGCCTGTCAAGCAACAAACATTTTCCATTGCAACGCCTGAAATCCAGCCCGCGTTCCTACTGTTCTTTTGCGTCGAGGTCACTAAATAAATGCTTTCACTGAAATAAGCGAAACAAAATGTTGCGGAAGCTTTTCGAAGAATAAGAACTCTTGTTTCCATCGTACTGTGAGACATTCACGTTTTTGGCTTTTTCCAGCACGTAAAGCGGTTTTTATGTTCCTGTGCAACGAGAAGCCTACTTTCTGCCAGCATAGCAAATAAAGTGAACTGACGCTGGTATGAGAGGTTAGGTGAATAAGCCACAATATGTTGCCGAGAAAACTGCAGTTTCAACAGTATTGTACTGTCGACACCAAAGCACCATTTCAAACCTAGCCGTAAGGTAGATGGTTAGTCACGTAGCATGTATGAATGAACTCAAAAAGCTACCGCGTCACTGGCAGTGTTGCCAGATGGTTGTCACCTGAATCTGCGAAATGGTGTTACGAAAAACTGCTAGATTCCGCTAAATATCTAGTCACAAATTTTCAGCTAAAATCTGGTAAAAGCAGTGAAATTCTGCCAAAAAATCTGCTGATTTTCAGAATATTAAAATTAATTGTAAAGTTACGTAGTATAAATTTTTGGTCTTGATCTTACTTTCAATTGAGAAGGGTAGAAAACGTTAGTCTTGGTCACCACAGTTTTAGGCCTACGATTTTCTTTCCGTATAATTTTGAGTAACGCAACTGTAGTACCTCCTTTTTGTATGACAAATAGTTTTTAACAACCTCTTTCAAATGGCCGTAACAATGCTCATCAATAAACAGAGTGTTCAGTTTCAGCCCTACAACTTTCCAAGTCTGGTTAACTCAAAACCTTGTGTTATTTGCATTTGGGAGCACGCAAAACATGCTTTAGCCCAGGGCCGTCGCCAGCGGGGCGGCCAGTGGTGCCCGGCCCTCCCATTTAAAATCTGTGGCCCCCCGGTTGCTGCATACATCCAATATTGTTTTTAAAAAATGTTGCCCTCCTTGTGCATTTTGGTCCCCTGCTACGAAATCCTCGCGACGGGCCTGCTTTAGCCTTAACTGAGTGCTTTTTACTTCCAGCATGACTTTTAATTCACAACGTTTTGTCAGGAAATTTAAACCTGCCAGACGGTTTTGAAAATCCTACTAGAAAATCAGCTATTGTTAAATTGAAAGTTTTACTGCTAACACTGAGAAAAGCCTGCTAGATTTAGCATGAAATCAGCTAAAATGGCAACACTGGTCATCAGGTCCGTAACCAGGGGAGGCGAAGCACCCCTAGAAAAATTTTCTCCCCCCTGGAAAAATCTTTTGGACATAGTTTAAAAGTACTGGACATAGTTCAAAAAATGTGGGCCCCTCTCAGAAACCTCTTCGCCCCTCCTGCTGTCCCAAGCTGGTTACGGGCCTGCTGGTCATTGCCTACATTTGCAAGCACCCGCAGTTAAAAACGTTTTTTCTGCACTTCTACCAAAAGCAATCCTTCCATAGCAATGAATTAGTAGACACTACAAGGTTAATGTATGTTTAGCGTACTGAACAGACATCTTCAGCTCTTATTCACAAGGAATCATCATCAGTACATTGTTCTGCATTATCTTCGTGAGTGAAACACGCCTCTATAGGCGACAATCCATCAACAGACACTTTGAAACCACTCTTATGAATAATTGTGCAACATATTATCCCGTTTACGCCAGTGAAACAAACATCTTTTTCTCAAATTCGAGAAACCTCTCTTTCGATACCTTATGGTTTACCGTGAATTTTTAATGCCAATCAAATCTGCAAAACAACCGTTAAATCGATGTTCTGTTTGGACAACATCACAATCTACAACATCGCAATTCGTTCTCGTAAATGTACGGGAACAAGACAAATCAACGATACTTTGCTGTGCTGCTAGTCCGACTTCACCCTGTTGTCAACCTGAGTTTCGGCTGAATTGTAGCTGAACGGTGCCATACTACTGCACTTTCTGTGATCCACACTTGCAGTTGTGAAGACACGAGCTGGAGTCGAATCCGAACTAGACGTTCTAGACTAGAACAAACGTTTATTGAAGTTATCCAGAAGTTAGTTCTATGTAAAAAGGTACATTTATTTTTTGTCTGTAACTTGTATGAGAACCTTTCACAATCAAGATAAGAAATGGAATATCACAGCAAACAGATTTTTCCAAGAAACAAAACGGTGAAACCCTGACTAACTAAACAACTCCACTGTCCCCGTCGCATTAGAAGCTTGGGTAATAGATCCACCTCGATTGAGTGTCTGCAAAAATGTAAATCCCCTCTGTATAGCACGAAGAAAACAAAATATTTTTTTTTATTTACCGCCTCGCCTCAACCTAGGTTGGTAATTGTAGTTGCTGAATGTCCTTGTATAAACAGAAAACTTTGCCCTAAACAGGTCACGAAAGCATTACTCACTTTGAACGGGTAATTATAGCCGATTGTCTTGTTTTTGCAACTTCTGTAGACTACGAAAAAGGGAGCAAATAAAAGAATTGTGTTTTGGTTAAAATGTAAGGGACGTCAGGGCTGCACTTCTTTGATGTAGAAAAAATTCTAAATGTGTTTTTAACCGTGATCCTTGTTTTTGCGACATGGTATAGCAAATACGTTTGAAACTCTTTCAATCTGTAGCAGCTTACCAGGGATATTTGGAACAGTTTAATTATAGTAACGAATTGGAATTTTTGTGTGATACTGCAAGTTAAAAATGTGCAACTATCTTGGTCCACCTAAGAGATAAAATAGCAATACCACAAACAAACTTTGGCTTTTTTCTAGCCTTCAAATAACAAGTTTGACCTTTTTCTGGCCTTTTCTCAGCACTGTTCGCCTTTTAATTGAATTTATCATCTGGCAGTCTGCTTCTTTCTCGCATCGTGACGTCAGCAGTGGATCCATGAAGAATGTTAAGGTAATTACCACCCTATTTACAATCGCCCTCATAATATTCTTCTTTATTCAGCAAATGATTTTCCCCGTTTCTAACCACTCGACAAACAACATAAGATACAACCTATCTATCATCTTTTCCTGATTTCTCCTTTCCAAATGTCAATTATAAACTGCCACTGCCAATCACTTATACAGCCAGTCTGGTTGCAAATAAACAATGTACTTCAATCACATGAAGAATGTTTAAAGAAACAACACTCCCTGATAACCAAAAAGAAAATATACCGTTAGGATCGTCATAACACCTTTTTATCAATTTTGTGAATCTAATTACCGACATCTATAGGAGCTGCGACTTATTTTGTGATTCATAAGAAGTGTTAAGCATTTGTCTGGTTTTTGTCACTATACTAATATCTCGCTTTATCAAAGCTGTCTGTGTTCAGCTGTATTGAAAGCTCTTTCAGGCTCGGCAACAGGAATATACTTTTCGTGTGTTTATAAATGTATCGCTTTGGCGTTAAGTAGTGCAAAGGTTTGTATGGTCTGATTCGACGCAGAGCTTCAAAACAACTAAAGTAAAACAACTAAATAAACAAACTTGAACGAAATTAAAATGAATTGAATGCATATTAAAAAAAATGAATATTTTTTTTTTCAAATATCTTTTTGCCTTAAGAAAGACCATATCCGTAAAAAACGGCCCTTGCGGTTGTTTGAAAAACATCTTTTGCACAAAAGAGCTTTTCACAGGTATTTTTATGTTGAAAAACGTCTGTTTTTCTTGTTTATTGCAAAGCACAAACAACTGATGGATAAATCACGGGGCCTGACAAAACCACAGGAAAAGAATAAAAAGGTAAATTAAAAATAAAACAGGCCAAACCTGGTTTAATTACAGTGGCACAGTGAATGAAATGCTGAAGACACGCCGGGCTGCTTCAAAATTTTATTACAATATGCAACATAAACATCATGTGGACGACCATCTTCTTATTGTTAGCTTAGGCGGAATCGTCTGGACGCACCTTAATAATTTACGTGTGATTAAGCACACTTCACCGCAAACACGTCACGTAGATATATTTCACATTAACGTAATTGATGTGCTAAGGCTTTCGTATGAACTGCCACCCAATTTCTTTCTGCTTTTTTTAGTACTGGATCTTATAAAACTTTGAAAAGCGCTGAATAAACTTGAAAAACGCGCCGAACCTATTTGAAACTTTATATATATTTTTCATCTTTACAAATCTATCTTTACACTGCCTACTAGACATACACTGTACTTGTGGAGTGTAGAAGACCATTTGCAAAGACCTAACACAAGCACGGCCGAATTCATTACTTAGCGATTTTAAAAATGTCACTCTTGACAAATGCAGGATTTCTACAGGTTTGTTTGTGCAACCATTTCAAGGGCCACGCTGAAAAACTCTCGGCTAAATCAATATGAACTTTTTGGGCTCCGTGACAGAACTTGTGCCTTTTACATTCAAAATCATTACATGAACGTTTCGATGTTGGTGTGTGCTAGAATGTTAACAATTAGAGAGAGTGGCTATTTTGTTTGCATTGAGACATAAAAACAAAGAACAAATCAAAGGAAAAATTGGCACTTAGGATTCGCCTTTGTTTTATGCAATCACCAATGCGCTATGCTTCTTGGTAGATAGACATAATTTTCTTAGCTCACTTTTTTGTGTTTACAGATTCGCAGATTTTAATTTTTGGCTTCTACTGTAATGTATATGCACAAAGTGGGCACAACGTTAATCGATGAAACCAAATCGTATAGCAAGTTGGTTCTTAGACCCTGATCACAAACAGAAGGAACGGATCCGGGCTTTACTCAGTGCAAAAGAATGCGGTGAGAAGAAATAAAGTCAAAACGTTTCTACGACGCTATCTCTTTTTGTCAAATATGACTGTTGAGATATTTGAAAATTGTCGATTTGCTAATTTCATGACGTTTGTGAAGCAACTGAGGTCTGAAAATGCATGTTGTCTATCGCAGATCTGAAAAATGAATAAAACATGAATCATAAAAAGTCGGATGTACTGAAATAGAACAATTATGAAAATGTCTGTTTATCTTATGAAATTTGACCTTTAATGTCTTTAAATTTCCGCTAATAAGCTACAATGAGCAAACATCAAAACCTCGACGCTGCAAGGAAAACGTTGCAGTTTTTCTATAACAAGTGTAAACGTTCAGAAAATTTAACTTTAAAGGTCCATGATGTGATTAGATTAGTTTAAATGTCATACTTTCGTATTTGCCTAAATTATTCTCTAGGTTTATGCAATATGGATGGAGTTGCGAAGTGTGCTTTAAATGTTACCCAGCTGAAGGATTACGACGATGAACGTGCATTGCGATACTTACGAGTTTCATGACTTCGTTCGAGAAACCATTAGAAGCAATAAGACCGCAGAAAAAGTCTTTTGGCATATACAGTAAGAATGCACATCTGTATGTTGATGTACAGACTATGGTTAAACTCGTATATACGAGAGTACTGCTCACCCATGACATTTCAAACGTTCTAAACTTTTTTCAATTACATTTTGTGATTTCTGGCTCCACATTGCAAACCATGCATAAGTTTCATTCTTCAGAGTTGCGAGAGTGCTTGTACTAAATGAATTACTAATAGAGGCTGTAAATTTTAGCGTTAAAGGCATTGCTGAAACATTAATAAACGAAGGTCATGCACTGATGCAAGATAAAAGGGGCTGTTTTACGATACGGTAATGAGGCAGACTGTGCTTGTGCAGCAGTGATCAAACCTGACCAGTCTGCAAAGCCTCGTGACCATGTTTTCAGGGAAATATTAAAGTTTATATTGTTCTGTCAGCAAAGAGGTAAACGTATTACGGCAAGATCTCTTTCTGCCCTAATCAATGCTTTTGATCATTTCCAAAGCGGTTTGAAACAAACCTGAAACCATGATCGTGTCTTAAATTGGTAACCCTAAAAAAGTATCATCGTTCACTCCTTATCTCAACTGTTTGATTGACTAAAAGCGAAACAAGCAAGATTCGTGAGCTTCAAAATACTGCACTGCTCTTCAGAAAACAAATACGATCACTTGCGAACGTTTGTTAATCTACAAACTGCTTAACTAATAAGACAGCAGACAAACTCTGAATCGTGTATTTTCACGCCCACTTTGACCTAAGTAAAACAACAAACTGTGACATTAGAATAAAGAGGACTTCAAAACAAAACTTAGGATGAGGATTTTCCAGTTTTCTGCCTTTAAAACTGCCCTCAATATTTTTACATGATACTTAAAATTCATTTGTGTCTTGTTCGCAAAAGCTTGATTTTCCCCGTTTCTAAAAAAAATTTCTTTGTTTTGCGACTTCCCGCAATAGATTTTTGGAAAACGTTAAAGCTGCTTAATCATAAACATTATTTTGGATGATAAAGCAGGTTTCTCTTCAAAACCAAATCTTTTAGTAGTTTTGACAGTAAGTATAGGTTGCAAGGGTTTAAACAACATAGTTTAGCAAGGAGGCAGATATCTGTACTAGTTTGCAAATAGATACGTGAATAAGTGTTCCATACAAATAAAAAAAAAATAAACACAGACTTGCTTTTCTTTTTGAAATTTGCAACACACAAGATCCTTTTCGGAGTGAAAAACTCATCCAATACACATTTTGTGACTGCGAACATAGCTGCTGTGCACAAACATCTTTAAAATCTTTAAAAAATCGATACAGTACAAAAGTTAGGCACAGGCTATCGGCAATTTTCACACAAAAATACCAGAACTTCAGCTATTCAAACCTATAATTAGTAGATTCTGCATCTGTAATTCTCCAAAAAGGTCCATACGTAAACGTCGCTACTTATAAGATACAGGCAGCAGATTCTTATTTTGTATTCAGTATCTGTGTTTCGCTAAACTTGCTGATGTATTTTAACAAAAAATAGTGGAAAAGCAGCAGTTCTGCAATGGACAACACTCACATTTGCCTCCTTGACGCGAGTTTTACCTGCTATGAACCATTCGAGCAGAAATGAATAACCTGAGTGAAGCACTAAAGAAGCAGCGGTGAGATCGTCGAACCTCCTTTCTTAGGAAGAAAAGCAACTGCGACGCAGCCTTAACGAGCGCTCGCGAGATGGTGCAACTAAATAAACATGCAGCCAAGATACGCTTGCGACGATATGATCGTCGCGAACCACTCGGCGTCGCCGAAATCGTGCGATGAAACAAACGCAGACACAAAAGATTTCACCCGCGAAATCAGCGTCGGATGAGAGGAAAACCAGCTGGGAACCCGAAAGCTGGAGCGCCGATCACTCATTCCTCATTACACATATGGGCCACTCAAGATAGGGTAAAATATTGCTTAGATGGGCACTGAAAAGTCTGGCCTACGAAGTAGGCAGCGTACATCCACTTCATAACAACCTTTGCAATACGGAAAGGTTCTTAAGGTTATCAAAACTGAAAACAAACCACTTGGTATGATTCCAGTGCCTGAGGGCCTGTCAATATTTTGCAATAAGAAATCAATTTGAGCAGATATCTTCGCCTTCATGGTTACGTTACTGCTTCAATTACTCAGCTCAAAAATGTTCGGATGTACTGTAGGTTGCTTGGCTAAGATAATGGAAAATTTTGTTTCGCTAGTGATGGTAGTCAGCTGACCTTCAACATATTCACGATTTTCCACAAACGAATACTTTGATCAAAAACAGCATAATTTCTTTCACTTCGGGGTCTAAATAGTACATTGGTTGACTAGTCTTCAATGCAGTGTTGTTCAGAAAAAAATTATTGTTAAATATGGAAGATCTAGTTCTGCTTAGTAGGTAAAAAACTTACTAAATGAGGTTGTCGTAGATTGAGCTAAAAACGTCCGTTTTATAATATTTATAACCTTCTACTTGAGCCCTACTCTAGAGAATGCTCAATAAATCTTTGGTGGCATCAAAACGTGGAATATAGTCAGCTTACACTTTCTTTGATTTCAACCAGGCTTGCAATCTGCAGGGAGAGCTTGAGTTTGAAGACCCACATTCAGCAAACAATTTTCTAGCCTTTGTTTTAAAGTATTACGTATTTCCTGCGGGCTACATACAATGCGGCTATTCGTTTCTCGTTGCAAGAAACGAAGAACAGCGAAAAAGACTTGTTAAATCACGTGCACTACAGAGATGAGATCATTTTCTAAAATTTTTAACAGCATATACAGCGGTTAGCAACATTCCTGCATGAGTCTGTTGGAAGAATGAGAGATAAACCTGAAGTAACGGGATTAAACAACGGGGCTGGAGAGGCTGCGGTAACAACATTCGCGAAAGCATTTTAAATTCTCTTAATCAAAAGCAAATGAACCAAACAAATTAGATTTTAGGTTTTATATGCATCATAATATAATATATAAATTTATAAATTACCGCAATATGCAAGTAAAAACCAAAAACCATGCTAAAGTTTAACAATTCATCATTTCCTATAATGACGTTTGTCATCTGCAGAAAATAACCCCTATGATTTCTTACTTTCCTTAAGATGACATTGCGATTACTCTCCTTGAAATCCAGGCTTCTCATCCTTCATACCGTTGTTTTACGTTGGACCCAGAGAGAAAAATGACATCTATTTAAGTTCACATTTTCTAATATCCTTTGCGATAAACAGTCTTTTTCATTCAGTTGCTTAATATTTAAAAAAAGTGGTTGCTTTGATTTTTGTATTGCTTGCAGTATTCTTATGAAATAAGTGTAAAGCTATAAATTCTTATGAAACAATGCTAAGCCATCAACTTTGATTTTGCACTGCTTGCACTACTGTATTCTTACGAAATAATTGTTAAGCTATCAGTTCTTATAGCATAATGTTAAGCTATCAGCTTTCATTTTGCATTGCTTGCACTATTGTTATGAAGTAGTTGTTAAGCTGTCAGTTTCACGTCCGATCAATTCGCAACTATTTTAACCAACAATTATGAACCTCGTCTTGTTCGTGTTTCCTTCCCCAATATTGCCGTGCATTTGTAAATGAGAATGTTCAGCTGTTTCAGCTTTGTTGTCTATACGAGAACATTTTAACCGACCTATCACGCAAAGCAATCTTCGCTTAAGACTGTCGCTAAAAACAGACCTTGACAAATCAAGACCAGAACACATGCCTTGATCTTCTTCGGCAAAAAAACGCAGCTACTGTTTTTACACATAAAGCAGTAAAAGAAAAGCAATCTACTTCCTCTCCTGGACTTTACATCTTCCTGCCTTACTCTGGTCGAAAAACAGCTTGTCAGCAGTTGAATTTAAAAAAATTGTATTGATGTTTAAAATTGTTACAAAAAAATGAATTGATGAGTTTAAAGACAATAAGCGTACGAAAGTTAGGTGTACCACGCGAATTGTTTCTAGGCACTATGTTTTGCAATAATCTGAACTTACAAGCGAAATCTTTTGTTGAGAAGGCAATTTTAACACGACATTTTACTGATTCATCTAAACGCGAGAGTTGCAAGTGAAAACGTGATTTCCTCATCGGGTTTTAAATAAAGATCCTGAGATCTTGTTAAAGATTGACGAATAAATTGTGGAATAACTAGGAGTTGATGAGCAACTGACGTCTTTTTAAAAATTCACTTGCGCAAACTTTTCTGCTAGGTGATGATACGTATGCAGGGTTCGCAGTGCTTCCTAATTGAACAGTTGTCCGACCCATGAAACTTGCGAAGTGGTGGGGTTTGTTTGGAACGAATGAGAAAGTAACCGCGATGAGCAGTTTTCCGTCTTGCTGTTCTGTTTTGCCACTGTTGCCATGTGCGCTGTTTCGCCAAAACATACGTCTGAAAATCACATTCAAGTCACAGGTCATCAACACGTGATGGAGGCAACTGGCAGTAAACTGCCTGTACATATGATTCTCATAACTTTCCTGCCACCAAATTCAAGGTTATTTTTGATTCTGGACAACTGCACTGGTTGTAATGAGGCTGTTTGAAAAACACAAAACGGATATGACACTTTTTTCTTCAATTTTTCTAGGCAGCTAGATGAATTATTGTTAAATTTGGGTTGTTTGATGCAAGGAGGTTTTATGCGCAGTGCACGATTCTTCACCTCTAAATTGTTGTGAATTGCAAAAAAATGATTTCTTGAAAAAAAATTGTTCTCCAAACGGTTTAACAAGCCAGCAAGAAGCGATCGTTAGTAATTGGACTTGTATTAGTTAATTCTAAGTTTAAATGATCTTGAGGTTTGCTGTATGTTGTCTCTATAGATTATGACTTCAGTATTCTGCCCAGAATAAGCAGTGTGTCGATTTACGATCCTCAACAAATAATAACCACTGCAACTGTTGCACACGCATAGTGCGTCTGAAAGCCTAGCCAACAGTTAGCATTTTGCTGACGGTCGTAATGCTAATTTTTTGTCACAAGAAGGGAATTTCATCTATGCACTGCTTTGAAATGATGACAAGTACTTTAGCATACTCGAGTTCAGCCAGCTTTGTCAACTCTGCATGTTTCAACAGCAAAGCAGGCTACATGAGCCCGCAAACGGATAAACGGGATTGACAACAGCGATTTCCCACATTTATGTTGATCGACAGCCACTTGGAAAAAATAAGCACCAGTCTGACTGGGCATAAACTGCTTGCATGACTTCAAGCATTTCCCATTCAAGCAAACTTCAAAACATGCGGCAGTTAGGTGCAAGATGCTTTGCAGTCCAACGAAAACGCCGACTGTAGCACACGAGGACGTTGTTACAACGGTCGAAATCGATAACCCTGCCCGCGAGCGGAATCTCGAAAAACTTAACACAACCAGCATTTCTCCTCCATGACGCACACTGAACGCTGCTGCGCCTCAGCGCTTTGTCTGTCCAACTCCAGTAGAACGCCTTAACCTCGGACAGCGACGTTGCAACGGGCTAGCTGCCATTATGCAGGTAGCAGCAGTGATTGAGTTGACTCTGTGCCCCTTCTCTCTAGCAGCAAGCAACGGTTAGGTTACAAAAACTCTTTCGTCTGTGGGTGATATCGGGCTTTGTCATGACTCTACCAAATGCACTGATGCCACTTTAATGCTTGTGAAGTTGTAAACCAGGTAAAAAGACCTTCGGTTCGAAATTGCAAGTCTTCCCATGAAACACAAAATAAATTTCCCAATTAAAAAGCAACCTTCGATTTCATTTGTTTTTCTGCGTGGACGAGGATAAAAATCGCATGTGTAGACCTACACGTATAGACGCTGCATTATGACCACATAATAACTTGAGATGTTACTGCTCCGGAACGCTGATCACCTGATAGAGCTACCATGATCTTCCTGGTTGTAGAATTCAGTCCAAAAGATTTGCATCGCACATAACTTGAACTTGATAAGCCACGAACGTTTTCCTATTATCTATTTTGGTTAAAGAAAAAAAAATTAAGAATGCCTGCGGCGTAATCCAATTGCTCTTGTGGAACGAAGCAAAAGGTAATTATTGGACGTCATTTTGCTGACAACTTTCAATATGCTCTACTCTTCCTTCGAAATTTTACTGTTGGCATGCGCAGCTCACAAATAAATTCTTCTGATTTCATACTTCATAATTTTTTTCTCTAATCTCGATTGCTTGTCTTAGAATCAAGGTATGAACCGAAGGAGTTTCGCACAAAATGTAGGAAACAAGTTGTCATACGCAAATATTTTAAGCACTTTGGCAATGCGGAGTTGGTTTGCACCTGGATGATTTACCGCCGCTAGCAACACAATAGCACTGAGCGTGAATGTGCACGCAAAAGTTTGCATCAGCGGCTACAGTAACCTTGTATCATTAGGCCAAGCTGCAAAATATACTATTTTCCTTGCAAGAACTCACAGAAGAAGTGTGTTGATTTTGTTTCAAAGGTCATTGCTGCAGAAAATGACAAATTCCGCATAACCAGGCGTTGAAGCTTTATCATCAGCAACAAATAGAAGAAACACGTGTGGAGCTTACATTAATTGTGCGTCACTTCTCTCGATGTTATTTTGCTGTGCTTTCCTAAACCTCGCATGAAATATTACTAAAATCATTCAGTCAACTTTTTTCGCCGATTTTATATTTAATATGTGGAGTTATTTTCCTCTTCGAAGGTCAGTCGAAGAATCTTTGTTTATTTTTTCATTTTATTTTTTAAATCTTTCGAAAACTTTAAGGCGGCGTTGATGAAACAATTGAAACATAACCTTTCACATACATGAACACTGCATGATGTACTAGAGATTTTATCAGCAAACTGTGCTCGAGCACAGCTGTTCATAGTCGTAGGTATGCAAAGAAAGTCCCAGTTCGAATGAAAACATCAATCCAGACAAGGAGACTTGATGACGCTGATCAAAATCTTACGTAACAAACATATTTGAGCAACGATTTACCGTAGGTTTGTCATGGTCGACCACTTCAGTGCCCTCTTGCATAAAACATAGGATAGGCGTAATGTTTTTTTTTCAACGTTAGCCGCAGTGGCGATTCTAGAATGAAAAACTGGGGAGACCACTGCCGGGCCATTGAAAAAAGTAGGGGGGGCAACATAAATGTCTGTCTTGAATGGTGATTTTCCGTTGAAACGTAGATTGATTTGCTATGATTAACCCTATCAAACCCAACATAGGCTTGTGAATATCGTCAGAACTGTCGACAGAAAGTCTTCAAATCGTTTAAAATTTTGCTGGCTGGAAGTTATCTGCTGTATATACCAATAAAACGAACTTGAACGTGAAATTAAGCACAAAAATGGGGAGGCCAAACAGGGGGTAAGCCAAAAATTTGTGGGGGTCATGGACCACCCGGCCCCCCCTTAGAACCGCCACTGGTTAGCCGGTACGGGGATTCCAATCGTACGTTTTTTACAGCTTCTATAGATCGACTCTAATTGCAAAGGTTCACGCTGACTACTATCTTTCGAAATTTTGCGCATTAAATGGGTCTAAAACAGGCGCCTCAAACAAGTGGCTCGCGAGGGCATTTTGTGCGGCCCGCGATGCTTTCTGGGAATTTTCAACTAATTAAAATTAGGTTTAGCTCATTCACCGGTGTTTAAAAGTGCTCGGCCAGCGAGTAAACAAGTACAGAGACGGTAAAAAATAAATTACCCATAACTCATGATACTTCTCGCAAGAAACAATATGTAAAAGTTATTTCCAGTAAGATTCAGGTACCGCTGTTTTTGCGTCACCGTCAAAATGCGGCCATCAGGTCACTTTGCAAGTCCTCATTCGGCCCGCGGAGCAATTTGAGTTTGAGAAACCTGGTTTCAGAACTCTTCGCAAGTCATTATCACAGACTAAAAACACCTCAACAAAGCACAGAAAACTGTTTTAAGTTGCCATCCATGTTATCACGTGGACCGACAGGATTTTCTGAAAACCTTTTTTTTACGAAAGATGTAAAAAATGAACAATCCTGTGAAGCGCAGCGCGTAACAAAATTTTAAGACAACCTATTGAAGACATGAGTTTAGTTTTTTTTTTAGTGTTTCAGATAATATTTGTCATTATGTTAACGTCATAATGCATAAATTTTGCGTGTCTGCTGTATTTTAAAATCTTAATCTATTTCCAAGCTTAAACATTTTTTGGAATCCAAATCATTTGTGCCAGGTCGCACTACTCGTTAATCTTTTAAAGACCGGACGTAATTCATTCTGTTTGAAGTATAATAAACATAAATCGCAAAGCAAACATAAATTGAAGAAAACTACATAAAGCACAGCAAAAGACAAGAGAGGTAAGTAATATTAGCAAAACACCTGATCTTGCTGCTCTTGCAAGATTGCGAGAATAAGGGACGTTTAAGAAAAGAAAGAAACTTCATCATACAGTACTCGCTTTTTTCTCCTTCCGAGTGTAACGAGTGGTCTGCGTGAGCCCATTTCCGCCTTCTCTGCGCCTTGGGCCACGCGGCTGCTTTTGCAGTGAATGCTGCACTGGTGGCAAGCCAATGGCAGCACAGTGCGTGAAGTCTTACCTTGCCCCCACCCAGGGACGGATTTAGGGAACGCGGGGCCCTAGGCCATCTCAGTTTTTGGGGCCCCATGTAGGTGTTATGTATTTGATGGCCTGTCTTAAAAGCGTGAAAGTATGCCTTTTTACGTTTAGTGACCCCTCAAAATTTTATCTTTTGTGGTGCCGACTTTGGCTCTACGATTGCATTAGATCAGGGGTCACCAACACGGTGCCCGCGGGCACCAGGGCGGCCGCAAGGACCACGTTGGTCGCCCGCGGGTCTGTTTTGAAAATAGCATTACGATGACGAGTATCGTCACATAGATTAACATCAATAATGATAACATAATTGAAAATAAATTGAACTAAATTTTTACTTCGGAC
>Ga0210059_1000029_pt1 | contig 98107 bp, 77 predicted proteins | sample Ectturendosymbi2_FD_188042 | JGI IMG/M metagenome (GOLD analysis project Ga0210059, IMG submission 188042) | Ecteinascidia turbinata endosymbiont from Florida, USA - Sample 2 (SPAdes) (version 2) | ecosystem: Host-associated > Tunicates > Ascidians > Unclassified | place: Key West, Florida...
TTAATTTAGCAAACAGCAGGTTGTGATTAGTTCTGTCAAATGCTTTAGATGCATCTAAGAAAGCTGAAAACACTGGGGTATCTTTGTTTACATAATAAGACACAGTCTGTTTAAGTAGAAAAATACTCATGTCAGTGCCATGTTTTGGCTTGAAGCCAAACTGGTTGTCTGTTGTGGCCAAAAATGGGGAAATGCATGACAAGATGTAGTGTTCAAACAACTTGGAGATGATAGTTGCAAGGGAAACAGGCCTATAGTTCCCAGCATCACTTATGTTCCCATTCTTGTTTTCGCAAATAGGTACAATGACTGTTTGCATGCATTCCTGAGGAATTTTGCCATGCATTGAACACACATTGAATAGTTTTGTAATTCCGGGAGTGTTTATGCCTTTCATTGCCTTCGTTCAGAATCTATTCTGAAAAACTATATATCGAGAAATGACAATAACACACACCACAAAACTAACTTCCTGCAATTTTTCATTTGGAACACATTTTAATTCACGCAAACCACCTTTTCGCTCTTTTCTGCATCAACCATGTAGAATCTACTGCAGCTTGTACGTTTTTGAGATATTACGAAGAAAAACAAAGTGTAAATACTGAAAGCAAAATCTTGAAACACTTGCAAATTTACATAAAATGTGCTGAGAAGCCTTGTGTAAGTTTGTTATAGATTTGATGTTGAAGTTATTGAAAACTTCTTTGGTTAGACTTTTACGCCACAACAGTTGTGTACATTCAAATAAGCTGTGAATCTCGTTAAATCAAAGCAAGCCATATTGCAGCATCCAAATAGACTACTGTATTTGCAAACTTCAAACTGCTGTTGTTTGTTGATGGCCCCGAGAAAAATCCGGTAAAATGAAATAAATAATAGTCGCAATACGAAGGCATTACAACAAGTGTAAAATTAATACTGCTATGTTTTTTTCTCACAACCATTCAACCGCTGGGAGTAAATTATTTTTTGTTCATGCAAAGTTTAAAATTCAGTGGAGATCGTTATGCGGTCATATGTTGTTACCATGTTGTTGTAAATCATTTCGAATGGTAAAATTTCCAGCTTGCATACAACAACACGGAGCAAATACTGGCTAAAGCCAATGCTTTAATGATGAATTTTCTTGTAGACCTTGTTTCGTCGTTTTCGCGGTTTAACGGAGAAGTCTTGCGGTGGAAGGCGCGTGGTGTAATACTTTCAATTGCACTGCAGATCACATCAGCTACATCTTCCTCTTCCTCTTGGGGTGTAAACTCTTGTTCATTTTTCAATCTTGCAGTCGAAAGTGCTTTCAAGCGATGCCCAAAGATTCCTGCTTCAGTGACAGCTCGAAGAAACTGCGAGGCTGTTGAACAAACCGCATATTTCACAATTTAAAAAAATGGAGAGCCATTCCCTACCAAGCAACCTTAGTGCAATGAAAAAACAGCGGTGTTTGAGACCGTATTTTGTGTTTTCCCAGTTTCGTTACGCTTAGGACTATTTGATGTTTTTCGTTGAGAAACGTGGACCAAACAGGCAAACTTCTGTTCCACCATCACGCATGTTAACCTGTTGTTACTACAAGGGCAACAGTTTTCCAAACTTCTGCTGAATAATTGTGCTGTGACTTAAAAATGTTCAATTATATAGTGCAAAGTGGATAGAACATTAAATGCTTTTCTACGTCATAAGCATTAACTGAAACTAAGCGTCGAACAGTGCGCTTGTTGCTATCGTTCCTTGTGCTCTGCTAACTGCGCGCACCGAAGTGTCAGCAGTAACACAACTCCGATTTTGGAAGGATTTTTTAAAAGCGAAATTCGAATTCGATGACATATATAACTTCGTTAAAGTTTTGATATACTTACTTCTTGTTCGAGCAGTTGTCTCAGCGTATTTTTCATAGACCTCCTCGTCGACAACGGGAAATTTTTTCCTACGTTGCAAAACCTCGCCAGAAACTGTTGACATTTTTTGTAAAACAGTTTGATTCGACGCAGTTTCTGCCATAGATTTCTCGGAAATGTTTGCAGTAAGGTGCGTATCGCAAGCAGTTGCCTGGATATTACCTTCTCCGGGCAGACTGTTTTCTGCTCCAGCTTCCTCGAGAAGTTCGCAAGTCGATAACTCCGCTGATGCACTTTCCGTTGCTTGAGTGTGGGCCGGTTCGCTTTCTTTTTCAGCTCGGTCATTTTTCATTACACACTCCTCTACTGAATGGTGAAAAAAGACTGGAAGACTGAAAATTTTTTCTTCATCTTGCTCACAGCCGTCGTCACCGACAATCTGATTGTTTGCGGGTGTTGACTGCAGTTTTGTGGTTTCAGACCTTTCTTCAAGCGCTGGTAAAAACGATAGAATAGCTGCATTAACATCTGAGTTCACACATGAACTTTCTGCTTCTGCGCCTATCACGTTTTTTTGATCTGGGATTGAACTTGATTCCGGTGAAAACTCAATTTCACTTGAAGTGTCAGAATGATTTTGTTGCAACGGTTGCTCACCTGGTCCTTTTTCTTCTTCAATCGCTTTCGTGGTAACAGCTGATGGTATGCTGCTGGAAGTTTTTGAAAAAGGTTCGACGGACGTTGAATCGCAAAGTTTTTCTAACAATCGATTGTTGACAATTTCTGAACTGGCTTTGAATGCACTGACGAAAAACGAATCTGCTGATGCAGATCGGCGAAGGCCGAAATTAACGCACTGTTCCAAAATCAAGGCCGTGGGCTGCAAAAGACAATCAAGCGACAGTGATCGTTCCTGAGGAACGAGGTCATCTACGAAGCAATCAACCAAATTTGCTGTGCTTGACTCTTCGTGGCAATGAAAAGGAATAGGAGAGTTTGTAAACGAGATTTCACTTTGACTGATTCTTTGCGCGGTGTTGTTGAATGTTGATTGATGAGAACTTGTTTCGGACTCTGCTAACAGGTTATCACCTTTCGCAACTTCACTCTCGCTGATATGCGTTTCCAAAGGCATATCCGTGTGGTCTTTTACCTTAGCAAAGAGCACTGTGCGATAACATTGTTTGTCTTCCAGCCACGAGGATTCAGTTGCTGTCTGTTTTTGGCATTTAAAACTGGTGTCTGAATCAAAGTCGTCTTTCATATTAAAAAGAGCCGAGGATATAGCTTTCTCTACAACACTATTCGCCAGCTTGTCTATTAAATGCTCTTCGCTAGTTGTCTGTAAGATTCCTGCAGCAGTCGTCATGATTTGTTCCGCTTCCTGCTTGGCAAATGTTATTATTTGTAAGCAGCCTTGCAGTATTGCGCTAGTACATCGACGACAAGCTTTTAGTTGTCGCGTCGTTGTCTTGACATCTGTCATGATGACGTCGGCCAGGGTTGAGCCAAAGTAGCTGAAGTGCTCTAAAGACGGGTCGTTGATTTTGTGGTTAGACACGACCTGTCTTTCTACACGTTCTTGTTTCAACTTGATGCTGTCGTCGATTGCCAGGCGAACCATGTTCTGCGCCAGCGAATTCGCAAAAACTTCAAAAGAAAGTTTTCGCAAGGTTCCTGCAGAATGCAGCGCAACGTCAGTTTTTGAACCAGTTCTACGGTTGCTGCTAAATGAGTCCAACACAAAAATGACCACTTGTTTTGCTATAGAACTCGACATGCGTAAGCACGAAGCGGTAACGTTTGACATTTTATGATTCCAACTTCGGTCGGATTCAGTCAGATCGTCAAATGTTTCCCCAGAGAATTGTATGTTGCTTGAGATCGCTTCAGTTTCATTAGTGTGACTTATCTGCAAGATTGCTTCTCTGTTCAACATACCGGGAACGCAATGCAAACTAGTCTCCTCTCCGCATTCTGGTAATTCTGTTTGACTAAACTTTTCGGTTGTTTCTTTGTCTCCAAGTTTATTTTCATCTCCTTCCAGAAATGCCGAATTCTTTACAGAGTGGAAAGTGATGGTTAAAGATTTGCGAGTTTCAGGAGGGCATGTTGCGTTCAGTTCGTTAGGATGGAGAGCATTGCGTGCTATTTTTGTTCTGCTAACCTCTGTAACTTGAATATTGTTAATGTTTTCATCGCTTGCATGCCTAGAGAGCGAGCACCCAGACTTAACGATCTCCTGTACAATTTCTTCGTTTTTGTTTTGATATTCGATGGAGTCCCGCAAAACACGAGCGGTCCTATTTCCCGGACCAGTAAAACCAGGAGACTTTCCGTCAATCTCTATTTCTGTCTTCGACAGGTTGGCTGATTTGTCACTGTAAATTCTGTAGCACAGTCTTTCGGATGTAGGACTGTCTTTGTTTTCCTTGGAACTATTACAAAGCTGCACAGTTTTGCGATTGCTGTACGGCTTCGACCACGAATGAGAGAATTCGGATTCGTCAGGGAAAGTATCTGTCTTGGCCAGTGACGCTTCTTCACTTCCGTTATCAAGTTGATGCTCACCTGAGCTCGTTTCACCAAGAAACGAATCGTTGTTGCCAGACGTGTTTTGTCGCACTCCAGAGTTGAAATATCGTAGAACAGAATCTGGTATTACGCGGGGATGACCGTACTTTTCACGATGAACAGCGTAAAGAGATAGAAGTTTTCCGTGCTGTCGAAGCCGCTGTTGGGAAGACAACAAATAAAATCCACTTCCTTCACTGGTAGTTTCAGTATTTTGAAGTGATTGCGTGCTCATCCAGCGTCGTGGGCTCATGTACCTGTAAACAATATGCATCTTTAAAGGTAGTAGATAAGATTTTGGTAACGTGAAAAACTGTCATGCCAAAAAAACATGACTGTTCAGGCTTTTGATCACGAGAAAACGCTGCTGTTGATACTAAAAATTAGACATAAGTTACCAAACACCTGAAATGCAGTGAATTTTCAGTACTTCGGGTGTATGTGCAGTTAAGCATGGTGCAAAGCTCATCGATACTGAATAGAATCATCCATCGCAACGTTTTCTGAATTTAATGAAAAAATGTGCGTAAATCTTTGTGCTCAGTTTTCCACTTATGTGCTTTAGGCGAACACTACGGGTGGTCTACGAACCTCAGTCTTGGTTGTATAGTGGATGTATGAGCCATTCTTATTGCGAATTGGCATTTCGAAGCTTTCGCTTCCTTGCAAGCAACACTACATTGGTCCCCAAACCTCTACAGTTGCAAATGTATCGTCATTTCTACTGTTTAAAATGGCCATATTTCATTTTCTCTGCACTAGTATGTGCTTCTAACTAGATGAAGTATACCTCGTTTGCGTATAACACCTACATAGAGCAGACCGGACCGACACTAAAACTTTCGTCTGTTAACTCACTGTCATAGAGCGACGTATACAAGTAATACATTTAGTAACTTTACTATTCAGTGGTTTCCAACCTTCTTCATCTCACACAATCCTTGGTGTATTTTGAGGTGGGCAATTTTTTCAACTAAATTGCAAGCTTCCGGCTCCCACAAAAGACATTAATGAACTTCAAGTTTTCATTTAGTTTGCGTTATTAACATTTCAATCAACTTCTGACCGAAGTCTGCGTCACTCACTGGTGCCACGGTGCTCTGGTTGGGAACCACAGCATTGAAAGCATACAAAGAACTTCCAGAAGCTTTATTGTTTATTACTTCCGTACGGTCACAGGCGTTCCCTGCACACCTTAGGAACCGTTGCACACCCGACCAGGTGAACATCCAAAGTAGCGCACGACAGCGGTGAGGAAAGTTGGTGTAGTGTTGGTATATAGTTACGTGCTGTGATGGTAATTCAACAGCAAATATCCGAACGTCTCTTTCTCACTATGATTGTGACTATTTGCAAACTTTCAGCATGACATACCATCAGCAGGGTAGATTAAATATATACCACGATGGCCTCAACATTGGTTATTGTAAGTCTAGCACAGTAGAAAACAACATTTTTAAGTCATTGATCAATGACTAATAAAGTTATACTAAGGAAAGCATAAAATGTATGCGTAATTCTTCATTGGAAAAATCGTGTTTTTGTGTGTCGTGTTGACAGTGAAACGATTTCAGTGTACTTCCGTACAAACTCTGTAAGAAAATAGTTCACCGGTTACGTGCACAAATAATGTGCTGAAAGACCGTAGTGCACGTCTAAGTCAGGTCTGCTCTAAAATGATGCGACCTCGCCCGAAAACAGCAGCAAGGACTTCTTTTTTCGAGAAGCATAAAGGAAAATATAAGGTCAAGTTTTTAAATATTTACCTAGCGCGCTATATCCTCGCGGGATGTTGAAACCACCCACTGCGCCTTCTTAGTGGATGGTGCTACATCATGCAATCCTAAACTAAAAGATGATTATTCGTTTTGCAATTTACTAAGAACCGAAAATGACCGTAACTATCTTGTCTGCACAGTGGTCCTCCAGATGTTAGCATTTCTCTTAATTTTCCATTGTGGCTTGTACTCAGGGCCTGCGAGAGGGGTACAAGAGGTACATCGTACCCGGACCCGGTCGGTACTGGTGCCTGTGTGTTGGATCCTGGAGTCCAACAGGCCCGACAGGATGGCAGTACGCACGCTACGTTTTTCTGTTATCAAGCGCAACACTGACGGCCGCTTTCTCCAACTGCAACGCTGCTAGCTATATTTGTAGATCTTAGGGTGGTAGCTGTTTCATCTATGTTCTGATTGCTACACAATCAAGCTGTACACGTTTTGACGAGGGTCCCAGAAACTAGAAGATCCCGGTATCCTTCTTTGCATCCCCTGGTAAAATTTCTATCAGAGGCCCTGCTTGTAAATTGTAATGCGATAATTGAGGATAGCTTTGCCCTCACGATTTTCGGCTTTTCACATCCTGACAATTACCGAAATTATTTTTGCTGTTACTAAGTGTAAATCCAACTCACGATGATCTCTGTGAGCTGACAGTACTATCAGCTGAATTGTCGTCACCAGTTTCTGTGTTTTCTTCAAGCATCAGATCCAAAGTAATTTTGTAGCAAGTGTTGCAGATTTGCAAGGCAGGCATATACCTGCGAAAGAAAAATATAGCTTACAGAAGCAAGCAGCTAAATTTTTGCAAGCAAATGAAGGACCTAGCGGCACAACGCAAATCGGTAGTCCGATCCAAACCCCTTCATGTCTCCTACATGCAGATTGTTAGCAACTCACCGTGGTGCAACTTCCGACGCATCGAAGTACTGCCTCCATGAGCGCGGGACAGGGCGCAGGCGCTGTCCTGCGACGGAGCCAACATGAAATGGTGCACTGCAGCAGTTGGCACTCCCGCCAAATATCAATCCATTTTTCAGTTTCTCAAGGTGAGTAACACATACCTTATCTCCTCGACGAAGATTGCTTCTCTGTAGAAAAACGAGCAAAATCAATACTCATGCACCGCACCCACCCGTGGTTATTATCTCGCACAGACGATGGGATCGATAATACGGTACTATAGTCTAGAACTTTTGGTATGGGAAGCTAAACCACGGGAAGGATCAGCAAATCAAAGCTTTTACTGACAGTTCGCCCAGCCTACAAAATCTTTTGAGATTTTCGCTTGACTTCAACCAAGCTTTGTTTTCAGATAAACTGGCGATGCTCAGTCACTGCGCACTTGGGCACGTCTTCTCTTCCACGTGATGTCACGGATGCACAATTAGCTATGTACATCCGTGGCAGCACGTGGAAGAGATGACGTGAGAAAAAAAGAAAGGTTTGAAATTTAATAAAAGCAATATAAAATGCTTTGTGTGAATATAACCCAAGATTTTTTTCAAAACATTTTTGACCGCCGTCCACGACAGAGGAATGCGTTGGAATATTTACAGTTTTGCGGGATGTATGCAAATCTGCCTCGGCCCAAAGCCCAGCATTTTGGAAAGAACATAACTTTCACGCAAAGCGGCAAAAAAACTCAACTTTTGGAGAAGAATTGTACACTAGACTAAAGTTTAATCCTGAAAAAATCTTCAAATTTGTTGAATCTTCGCGGGATTTAAAAAACTTTATGTGTTCTGCTGTGTTTGGGTCACCCTGTATATATCAAGGCAGATAATTTTTTTTTTAGTCTTGACCAGTGGTGCAGTCGGGTAAACGCAGGATCAACGCTCACTGTTTTTCATTGCTTTTCACTGTTTTCATTGCTTTTCACTGTTTTCAAAACGGTGTAAAGTAAAAACAAGTTGCAAGTCATTCAACTTGTAAGCAAAAGATATTGCAAACAATTTACTGAAAATTGTTTATGATACGTTATGGGTTCATTCGAAACATTATTCATATTAACAATCGCACATATCAAGCAAAATAGCAATTGATTTTCGTTTGAATATCAATCACTTTTCGATTAAATTGACTTCAGCAGTTTGATGCAATCTGCTCTTCAAGCTGAATTAACTTCATAGGTTGCGCTAAACCTAACAACTGCATGCGAAGAAGTAAGCATGAAAGTCAGAGGGAAGTCGAAGTAGTTGAGACCAAGTAAGAATTGTCGAAAAGCAGAACAATGGAGCAGAAAATCGCAGTATAATGTATTTAATTCGAAGTTTTTGGACATTTTTCTATACAATGTATTGCTGTTTACTCAGACTTTTTCAAACTTACTAGGTAGAGGTGTGTAGAAAAAACATTTGTTTTCGTTATAATAAAGAGATAATATTGAATGATTTTCATTAAACGTATTCACTCAAAGAAACTATAAGGAAAGTAGTAGATTCTCGAAAATTGGTATATTACAGCTTATTTCTGTTTCAATGTCAACGACAAGTGCTTGGAAATATTTATTAGACATGGAAATGTATGTTACTTTTTTATACACAAATGGGAATACATCGTAATTATACTTGCCGACCATCAAACTACCCTGCTGCTGTATTTGCAGCTCTAAGTTTTTTTAACCGGGTTTTCGCAACATAGCAAACAAACTGAAGTTGCTAAAAACTCTTGTAGCAGTCAATTAAAAAGAAATAGGTCAACATTTCATATTATAGCTGATCAATGGTAGTGTTTCAATGCATACGGTTAAGTTTAAACTTGTGTAGTTGGTAAAAAATATTTCGTTTTTCCCTGGTAAATATCACTAATCTTTTCAAAGCTTCTGACTGTACACTGCTTGATTATGTTCGACACATAGCAAAGCGATTGCCAAACAACTACTTTTCACCTTCAACAATCTCTCGTCGGTGACTTCAAAGAGGGCATCCTCTGAATTTTGACAGCAGCACTCCGAATCAAGATTTATCCTATTTTCACAAAGAGCGCAAATATATCCATGGAAATCAAGCTCCTCCACCATTATTGCAGCAAATAGAGTTTTGCAACGTGAACACGCGTTTAGTGTAATGGACAAATGTTCATGATTCAACTGCCACTTTAAAAACAGTCTGTGAATTTGTTAAATGCACTTTTGTCAGTATAATATGCTACTCACAAAACCACACGCTACATCTTTTTCCGAAAGTCTGCAGCTGAGCAAACGAAGAATTGAAGTATTAAATACTGGCTCACGTTTCAGAGGCTATTTTCAGCATGTTAATTTAAAAACAAGTCGATCAAGTACTATCTACGCATAGCAGCAGTGCTGCTATCGTAGTACTCTTTCCTACCTTCTGACTATTTAGAATAGCTTAAAATATTGGTTTCTGTCTTTTTGCAGCTCGCAGTGGCAGCACTCTCCAACTACTCTCTCTTACCTGAAATTTTGAGTATTTTCAACATATATCATCAAATGTTTGTTTGCATATTTTTATCATCTCACAACCATCGTGACAACGCGGTTGATGAAATGTGTTTTATATGAAAAAACACTGGTGATACTTTTTATCATATTTTGCTCGACAAAAAATGGGCTTAGCCACAAATGGATTTCATTCTCACAATGAAGCAACCCTTTCAGAAAATAAACTGTGACTGCATTGAAGATGTTTGGAGCTCCTTGTTTTTTTAGCAAACAGCTAATAAAATGTCTTAAATAGTTGTGTTTTGAATGTCAATTGCCCCCTAGCAACGTCTATTGGGGTGAGTTCTTGTATGCAGGGCCGCAACCAGCTGATGTTTTCACGGTGGCAAAATGACTGCAACTTGCTGTACTTAACAAGTAAATGTGTTTTTGAAAATTTCTGGGAGGGCAATTGCCCCCGTTTGCCCCCTTTCCTGGCTGAGGGCATGCTTGTACATATATGGAATATCCGTCCCTATCTGCCAAAGCAATTGCCTAAAGCCTACGTTTATAACACACTGGTTGCAAAGTAGTCCACCAAGAATTGGTGCAATCATCACACACCTGGTGGTTGTTTGCATTTTGAAATTTAGGTAGATACTTGGATCAGATTTTCAATGATCTTCAGTTCAACAGTTTCTTAACGTATTTTACTCCCATTGATTGTCCAGAATCGTCAAACTATTTTTTGTGAAAAAAACTACCAGGGTGTTAAAAATAGAAAGGTGTTTTCCTGATGTTTTTGTATTTGAAATTTTTCATAAGGTTTGCAACTTGGCTCTTTCACGGATAAGAAAATAGAGTTTCGAATGCATATGATTGCGTTTAAAAAAAGGAGTAGAAAAATGTACGGAGCTATTTCACTTTGCTCCACAACCATTATTGCAACATAGAACTTTCTGCAATGCAACATAAACGTTTGTTTGAAAATTATTACCTGCTTTTATTTATAGAACTACGAGCTTGAAAAACGCACATTAAAAATACAGCAGCAGTGCTGTTGCAAAAAATCTAATCCTAAAGTCTGTTTTTAGGCGTTTGCAAGTAAGCTTTGCTGAGCATTTGCATGTGTTTTTCTTTACTAGCAAAATTGCAGAACATAGCTAATTGGAAATACAACTCGAAGTGAAGATTTGGGACCGAGCCAAATTATGCAGGAGATAATCTGTTATTTAGTTTCGCAAATGCCTTTTCATGGAGGATCACAGCAAACATTTTTGCAGATAAAGCCTATAAATGAAAGCTTTCGAACTTGCTTAATCCGCTGGAGTTGATGCTCATGAAAAAACAGCTACATCGTCTTTAACGCAGAATTTCAGTCACCTCTCGTTCGCAGAACTGTTGTATACATTAAAATTAATATTTAACCACAAGTCTTCACTCGCATGGCAAACAGCGAGCGACATTCGTGTATATGAATCGCACAGGTTCCAAACACCATGTTTGCTCACAGTTGTGTCCTCCATTACTGCTAAGCACAGAAAGATATTTGATGGCGGAAATTGTGCGTACTCCATGCGCAGTTTGAGATAAACCATAAAGACTTGCAAAAGCTGTGCTGGTCGCTGTCCTATGGGCTCGTGGGCCAGCAGTTACACCTCGGAAACAAAACAGCGATTAACATTGCATGCTGATCAAGTGAGGGCGAAAAAAAATGAATTTTTGGAATGAGCGTATAGTTTTCGACATAGGACGTCAATTTTGCTTGCAACAAAACCGCAATCTGTTACAAGAGAAAACAAATGGCATCCTTATACAACCCGTAACCCCTAAAAAAGTACAGTAAACCTCGGTTTATCCGGGTTGGATTAATCCGGATCTTCGCCTAAACCGGATAAAATCGTCGGTCAAATCGAATCCCCGCATTAACCGAGGTTTCCTGTAGAGTATATAAAGACGGACCATCCGGGAGTGAACACCGTTAAATGAATTCGCAGACAGCGTTTTTATCGATATTATGTAGCGCTTTCCAAGTTAACAGGAAAATAATAACAATCCGATCCCAGTCGGAAATCCATAGCAATACTCCATTGAGCGCTGACCTGAGGTAATCCTCAAAAGCTCTTTGGAACTAGCACATCAATCAAAATTGCATAGTACAGTATATGCTTTTATTGTATCTAGCACTGGGTGGGTAGTCAGACGATTGCCTTTGTGATATACTGTACTTGCTCATCCTACTCATTTCAAAGCTCCACCTATCCTCTTTTGCTCTGCGGTCACTTTCGCAACAGTATACTATATCACTCAACGTTTGACAAGCTACTGTCAACCCGGCAACTAGGCGCGTACAGCCATAAAAAATTGTGGAACGAGAACTGTCTACTTGATGTTAAGGAATTTTACGGGTACATGATACAATGAGAAAAATTACCCGCGCGCTCCAGTGATAATTCTATTAAAGACAACCAAACATCAATTTTTTAATGGAACAACTTATGTAGGTTAAAGAATATTACGCTCGCAAATTCTTCATTTTCTCGCTTTTTGTGTGTTTAACATTGCAATGTTTGGCAAATGATCAGAGCTAATTTTTGAACGAAGTCACGTTTTCACTCGTCTCATTGTAGACAAAGAACATTCAGCCTCCGCTTATTGCGGTAGAATGATGATTATTTCGAGAAAATAAGGAGTGAACATCAGCGTGACACTCCAGAGAGTCGAGCAGTGCCGGAATTACGACTGATTCGTTCAATACATTCCCCTTCTCCACAATTCTATTTCTTTTGAAAGATTATTTAATTCATGAAGTAGTGCACCAGCGTGTTGCTTGAAGCTATAGTGTTGCACAACTTGAATCGTTTTCCTGGTGTGAAACACTTGGAGGGTCATTCGACAGCTTCGCCTTTGTGGAGAATTATTGCTGAGTTGTGTAAGTTCATCGACGTTTGCGGGCTTGTTTTGGGAATGATAATGATGGTTAGGTGATTAGTGTACGCTTTGTTTTTCAACAAAAACGCTCACACAGCGATGCCAGTAGTCCACCCAAGCACTCATGAAAGGCACCACGAGCATAATAGGTTGCAAACGTTTGGTTCAGTTTATTTTCTTGGCAACGTGGTACGTCCAGCTTACCGTCTCTCCCCAAAGCTTCGCACGCCTCTAAGTAATTGTTTCGAATGATTCGTTCGTCGTTGCGATCAAGCTGCAAATGTTGGCAGCAAATCGTTCATTAATCTTTGTATTAATCACGCAGTGTCGGTAGAACGGGAATATTTTTGTCCTTTCTCCAACCAACAATCTGTATAGGCTACAGGCGCGGACACGGGAGGATGCAGGGGATGCATCCCCCCACCAGCCCTAAAGAGGTATTGACATGACACTTGATTTCATTGAAAATCATCGCCAAAAGTGTTTTTGTACTGCACATTACATCGCTAAAGATGCTAAAAATTAACTTATGCTAACAATTAGTAAAAACGTTTCTTCATTTCATTAGATGAGTTGGCTTTAGTTTGTAGAACCTGATATGAAAACCTGGAAATTGGGATTAAGAACCAGATATTTCTGGAAAAAACTGAAGTCGGCATCTTAATTCCGATTTAATTGATTTGATTCTTGCAATGACAGTTTTTTTGACGGTATGAAACTCACACTGCACAAGAGTCAGGTTCACAGTTATAGGTTATGCAGTGATATGAGCTTGCAATTCAATCATACCCCCTCCTTTGCCTGCAGAAGCGGTTGCTAACGTCGCGAGCGGATTATTCTACTGTTGGTCTTTATTGCGTCACAATAACATGGCAACAAATCTGCAAAAGTTCGCTTTATATTACGGTAGCAGGCGTTTTGTTGCATGAGGCTGTTGAACGCACACGTCTTGGCAGGTAATGCAGCGAGACAGTGACAAGCTGATAGCGGTAAGTCACGTACATTTATACTTTCTGAAAAGAAGCATGAGTAAGTCTATTGCAATGCTTCCACAAGTTTGAAACATCCATTATTAGCGCGAGTGTGACCGATGTGTCTGAGTGTCAAACTACACTCTGCAGGCTTCTTTTCACGCAGTATAAAATTACGTGGCTTGTTAGAATGCATCTATGCAGGCTTGTGGGAATAGGTCTTTATCGTTAAGGTTTAGTTCTGATATCGGAGTGAATACTGAATGCAAAGCTGTATTTGCTGTGGCGAGTTTTCATAACTCATCTGGTCAATTTTTCAAAACCTGCGTGGTGTTCTAATTCTAGTAAGTTTGTCCGTAGCCGTGTCAACATACAGGTCTACTTAATTGTCCGGTTTGTGTGTGATGAGCGTTCACTGTGAAAAATATACCAAAGGCAAGCAAGGTTTTATTGATCGCTTTGGATGAGATCCCAGACGTTTGCAGCTCCTGTTTCTAAGTGATGCTGACAAGTCTTGTTAGCTGATCCCGCAATCAAGGGGAGAGCAACCGGGCAATTCCCCCCAAAATTTTCAAAAACGTGTTCAGTTGTTAGTTCAGTTGAATATATCAGCTGGCTGCGGCCCTACTTGCTAAGTAAAATAAAGTAATAATTTGTGATTTCGTTGAAAACCATAGCAATCCCATGCCTCTTTCTTTACAGATCACGGCAATGCTTACTTGAAAAGAAATGCCCTGCGTTGAATTTCTGCAGATAGCCTGCTGTGTAAATTGTCGTATCGCGATACTAATATACCTGGCTATTGCTGCTAACGAAGCGTTTTTGTGATTGTTACCGTAACACGGGGCATTTTTTTTGTAGTGTAGAAAGGATTAAGCGTTTTGTGAATGTCCATTTGCATTGCATCGTCACTCGTCAGCAATGTTCCCTCTACGGGGCGCAAATACTCAGGACCACCAGACCTGTTGCGCAGTGAAATCTCATTCTCGCGCACTTGCAACATTTCAATGCAATAGAAAAGCACGCAAACAAGAAGCTATTTGAATGAATTGTGTATTTTGTTCGTATTTTGATAAGATTATATATTTATTATATAATTCACAAAATTTGTAATTCATTGAAAACTCCGCTTACTCAGCCCTAAAATAATCATGCTCGCTCACTAAAACAAATATTTGCTCAGTGTAAAATTATTTTAGAGGGAACACTGATCATCAGCAATTTAAAAATGATAAACAAAATGTCGACGTTGACCCCGCCTGGAAAAAGTTCTGCGGACGCCCGTGCATGATCGTGCTTTCTCGCTTTCGTTTTTTCGTTACTTCCGTGCTTTCATCATTACAAATTGTTTGTTTCTTCTGTTCTCTTAATTTCGGTTGCAAAATAAACAGAATCAACCCGCTTCTTGTTATTATTTCATCAAAATTACCGGCAATAACAAATGTTACACACAAATTACCATGGGTGTTGCAGACTATTCCAAACGACAACTAAAACTATAAGGTTCCCCATTTGAAGAGTACTAATCTAAACTGCATCCAAGTGACTACGCTCATTTGCTGCAACATACAAGTCAAACAACCCTATTGCACTATGCTGGCTACTGCCACCGGTGATTGTAATGCAACAAACGTAACCTACAGTGAGAATAAGTATTATGTCGTCATGTGAACTGTTTATCTCGAGTCCTCGATGTACCTGCGCCTACGCCAGCGGCTGCGTCAGATCGTTGTTATGTGCCACATTGCTTGTTGGTTCCGTAGCGGTGCAGTGTTAACGTTTGACCAGTTCTATCAATCAAGCTTCTTCTAAACCAAGCTTAGACTTGTTTCCTCGGAAATGAGTATATGCGAAACTTTGATTTACGCAATATGGTCCTCATGGAGCATTGGGTTCATTGCAAATCGACGTCGCATCCCCCCAACCAAATTAGCCTGTGTCCGCTAGTGATAGGCTACACTTCTTTTCTGGGTACTCGTAGTTCCACGTGGAACGAAGCCCAGGTCATTTGACAAGCCTGATACATATGCTGGCATCAAACTGCTGGCCTGACGAAATTAACTGTGTATCGCGAATGTCTCAACCAACATCTTGTTGTTCATGTATCATAAAACATCTTTCTGCTGGTCAATATAATTTCACATTTTCTCATGAAAAACTTTTCCGCCTTTCGCTGCTTAGCCATAATAAAGATCCAGCTGTCTAGAAGTCCCGTATACATTGCCGCTGTTTGGCAAGAACACACGGAGCACGCTCGATTAGGTCAACGAATTTATGACCAATAATCAATTTGTTCAACACCTCACTTCTCCAACGTGGTCAGCGCAGCGTAACAGTGAATTACCGGGTAGCATACAATGGGCTTCAACAAACCGTAGTCCTAAGGCGGAAAATTTTACAAACTACCAGCTCTTTATGGCTTGATGGAACAAATAATTGAATTCATGCGGTCATGCCAATTTTTGATCAACATCTAGCAAACGCCTTCCAAAATTTCGTGGGAAGCGAAAGCGTCATTCTCTTCCTTTGCTACACTATCTGCAACAGTTATGAGCAAATCATAAGTTATAACTATATTACAAATTTCAGCATCAAGGGAAATTATCTGATCCCCGTCATAGTCCAAACAATTTGTTGGAAGTTTCTGGTGCGCTTATACTTCTTGTTTTCAAAAAAGTGGCTACGGACGGCACACGTCTTCCCATATCTTCAAAATTCGACCGGCTCTGGAGTTTTGTCCCATAGTTTCCCATTTATCTCGTTTGAACCTTTTTGAACCCATTTTTTGCTTTTTTGAACCCAGATCAAAAAACTTGGGTTTTTTTTATTTCTTGTGGGGCTGCCCAAAAAACTGCGACAGCTCTGGCATCAAATCATAAAATTTGTTGCATCAATCTTTCCTTGCAACCATAGATGGCTTGAAAAAAATAATTCCATACCTGTCTTGACTACGGAAATATTTTGCTGGTTGTCGTTTAATTGGCAACAATACGGAAATGCCTTGATCTAAGCTTCATGACCTCTAGTCTCGACGAGGCTTTCCTTTACATCTGACAAGCGTGTACACAACGTCAGCGTCTACTTCGCTTTTGAGTTGTCCAAGCAATACAGAGGTTACGCAAATAGGCGAGCCGGGTTTGAACTACCACTAGTTTGGAGGCCGATTGCATTTGACGCGCACGCAGCCTAACCATGCTGTTTGATCAAGCATTGTTCTCACCGTTACACCTGCATTCAACGCCACACGAGCGTATCTCAAGCGCATCGCGGCTTTCACAGTGCGATTGTGAACACTGGTTTGAGGAGTGGAATGGAAGCCCTACTCTAAAATAGAAATCTTGAAAAAAAAATGAAAAGATCAAATCAGCTACTGTGCTACAAACGCTTTTGAAAAACATGAAGTGAAACATTTGTATTGTTTTGTCAGCAAGTTTTGATAAAACTTCGAACTACTAATATATACAACAGAAATACATAGCGCACCAGTTAAAAAAGATAGAAAACAGCCATGATTCGTAGAATTTTATAACTTTATTTAGAATTTCGATAGACGCATAACTTTGCGGGTTAACAACTTTCGTGGCTCGGTCAATCTTTAAAGCTTTTTAACAACCATTTTCCAACATTGGTGCTAACGTTGTCAGTGATGCAAGAAGAACATACATTTCCAGGCAAATGACTTCGACCAAAGGCGGAAATATCGCTGTTTCCAGCTCTGGAGTTTTACCTCCATTTTCATTTTGTTGACAGCAGTAATTTGAGGTTTATAGACCACGATACAATAATCCTCCATTTGCACGACGAATGAACCGATCGCATATGCCACATGGGAAAAAATGCTCTGCGCAAGTGAAGAAAGCAGAGAGTGATGCTGTTACTTGGGTAGCCATTTGTACGGTTTTACGTCGGATTGTCCGGAATTCTAAGCGTTTGTTCTCCGTGCGGCCTGACGTTTATTTGTTCTCCATTTTGAAATCCTGGAACATATTATTTACTGGATAAGCTACTGCAGTACTGTATATCCGTTAATTTTTGCATTCAGCAACAAGCAAGTAACTTTTACCATGCAATGTTGCTTAGGGCTAAGGCAGTGGTTCGCAGCCTGTTTTCGTCCATGGACCATCTTTCAAAAAAATACCCGGTAGAACACTTTGCTATGCTGTGACCTCATGAACAACTAGTCGAAACTGTTTTGCACATACGTCAGTGAAGTCAAGGGTATGTTCAATCTTAGTCTTTAGTAAAAGTCCTGTGGACCACCAGAAATTCCAAGTTGACCACCGGTGGTCCACCTATACCACGTTGAGAATCACTGGACTAGGGGCACCGTTGATATTGTAAAAGCGTTTATGCGTAACAATGCTGATTCATTTGCAAAGGTTTACCATGATTGTTTTCAGGCAAACGTAGCTGTGTTGAACGAGATTAACAAAGAAATCATCGTACTGGTATGGGCGTCGGAAGGATTTATTTCATCGGAGGCCAACAGTGCATTTTTCCAGGTGTTGGTCAAAGGCATTTTCTAGGGGGCCAAGAGCGATCAAATTTAATTTTACCAACTCGAAACTAAGACAAACATTTTTCTACTAAAATGTTACTAGGAAAATATCAAATTTCAAAATACAAAGCCCCGCTGCACTCCCTTCCGACGCCAGTGTTAGTAGCATTTTCAAATATTGGTTGTTACTAATGTATGTACGAGTAGTTTCAAATAGAAGAGTATTCATTGTCATGCAATGTATGTACGCTTCGTATTTGGTGTGATTTTTCAAGTAACGTGAATGTTTATTTCTGTTAAAGGCCTCCTCTCAAAATCTTTGCCTCATGTTCCCGAATTGTTGGATTCACCACTGTCTGTGGAACGAGTATGGGATGCACGAATGCATATGACAAATGTTGATCTCAAAATTCTACCGAGGTAACTCCAACTTTCACGCCTCATTGCAATGTACAATCATTTTCAACTGCTGGCAAAACCTCAAGAGCATTTCGAGCAGCAAAATGGTAAGGTCAGTCCTGGCCGCCTGTTTGGTTGTTTCCTCTCGCTTACTGATGAACCGCAAATGATAGCAATTTTGAAGGTTTGAGCGAGCACAACAAAAACATAATGTTTCTTTCTGTTCAAAGCATCTCAAATGAAAACTTAAACGTGCCAAAAGAAAAACTACACTAAAATTTCACATCACATACAATTATGATAACATGCTTCCTGAGCTGAACCCTGTTTTAGTCCAGGTTCATTAGTTGAGAGCTATCAAGCCCAGTTCCAGTTTTTGATGACATTTTTGAGAGGTTTGCAATATCGAGTCTGCCTGCAACAGCGTGTTGTCTGGTAATATTTTACCCTCTCCTCAGTACCGAACCGCCTTATGAATGCAACGTCACATTTTTTTAATCTCCGAGCGATTTGCAATGCTCTATCTTGCTTTGAATTTCTCAAGCTGATTTTGTGTTTGAGTTGTTATTAAACTATTAAAGCCAATGCAATAGGCCATAGCAAGTGGATGTATATCACAGCGCTTGAATTTAACAAGAAGTTATCTATCTGCGTCGTTTCCAAGTAGCCCACGAAAATTCAGCAAACCATGCAATTTTTGCATTTTTAGCTCATCTCCTGTGGGGACGGGCCTGCTCATTTGCAATTGGTGCCGGTTCGAGCTGGAAATTGGTAATCTTTTCTTAGTTGTTAGCTGATACTGTACTTTCCCTCTATTTTTTGCTGCGCTATCAACAAAAAGGTGACGACGTGGCTGTTTCCAACGCAATACATTAAAGTTCAGACACTGAAAATTGACAATTCATACTGAATCGGTGCAAATGATCAAGGCAAACGTGCAAACGTGCTTTTGCAGTAAGATGTACAAGGTTTGCATATATTGCACATGACTACAGCTAATTTTTCTTTTGTTTGCAATCCGCAACTAGATACCTTGAACATACATGACAAACGGGGGCGATCGCCCTCCCAAAGACCTACGAAAGTAACTTTTTTTCACCATGATTTTGTACAATCCGGAAAACAGCATTCGCGATATAAGACCATTTTGCCGTCCATTGTTTTGTCACACTCACGTCAGTATTGTGAAGTATGATAACTTACCTCTCTTACAGTAGTGAACCCGTGACGAGACTTGGCTGCCAACTATTACTGAAATCTCCCCCCTAAACTTACTTGCTTGATCCGACCTTGCATGACACAGAAATCAAAAACAAAAGTTTACACAGGTCACATAATTAGTGGTATGTCGTTTGTGTTAGTGGGCAGGGTCTTCGAGAGAAATTTTTCCTACGGGTACGAAGACCGCTATCGGGCTTCCTGGCTTCTGGATTTCTCGTTGAAACTTGTATAACTTGTTTCTATAGTACTGTAATTAGAATATAGATAAAACAGCTACAATGTCAAGATGCAGAAATATATTATTTGTGATACTGGCAACTAGCTTATACACCAGTAAATTTGGGCTTGATTTCAGAAAAACTTGTCGTGCGTAGTTTCAACTTCCCAAGCCCCGGTACCTCGGGCCCGGGTACGATGTACCTCTCGTAGGCCCTGTTAGTGGGGGAACAAAGGCAACTGATATCTCCACCCAACCGACCATCCTATCCCCAAAAGCGGCACCTTTTTCAACAGTGGCGTAGGAGCTGGGTATGGAAGCGCACCTCCAAAAGCTTTGATTCGTCAAAAATTCGGGCAAAGAAGCTTAGACATTTTCAACAGTGAAATTATACTTGCAACTTTTACAAAATTTTAACTACAGTGTTTGTATGTAGGTCTACACATTTTGCCGTGCAGTTTGTTGCATGTGATGTATATGTAGTTGAACAGACAATGTTGTGTGACTCACGGCATAGTCGTAATATAAATAATGCGATAAATGCCACATCGGCCTAAATGTTTTCAGAGGAAGCAGCTTTAGGCCTACCTCAGCTAGGTTTGAGGTTCCTTACTGACACCAACAGCTGAAATGTGAATGGCAAACCTTAGATCTTTGAAATAGATGCTCAGGAATACTGAGCCAGCTGGCTTCTGACACTGACAATGTTCTTGCACAGCTTAGCGTTCTTTTTCAGGTGGGTTAATAAGAACCAAATTTTCTATTTTCAAGTCTATGGCAACGTGGCAGAGGAATATATAATGTACCAACAGCTACAGAAAATTTGTAGGGAGAAATTTTGTCGCATAAAAGTTTTCGGGCAAATTCGGAGCATTTGGGTAAAACGTCCTTTGCACTCTCAACAAATTGCTTGCTCCTGCACCTATGCCTTGTAACATCTATGACCTTTTTACTGCTCCTTTCAGTGAAACACTGCGAAAAACTGACGCCCTGGTGTCGAATGACCTCCTCGACAAGATCCGTCACCGGATTGTGCTGAAACAATGCATAGACCTTCCAAAAATGCTATTGAGGTTTTTCCCGCATAGCAAGCATTTCCCTAGGTTGATGGAGTATATTTTCTTGCTTGAAACTTGGATCGCATGCAACCAGGGCGTAACGAGGAGGGGCAAAGGGGGCCCAATTACCCGGGCGCCGAGTCATTATGGGGGCGCCAAATCACTGCGAGGAGCGCCAGAAAGTCCCAACAATATCACAAGTACTTTTTTCAGTACACTGTATTTGCTTGCGAAAGACCTGTTTCGAACATGGGGGCGCCAAACTAGCTTCTTGCTCCGGGCGCCATCTAACCTAGTTCCCTGCATTCAACGCCTTGAAAACAAACAGTTTGCAACACGTGCAACATTTTCTTAAATCTTAGAAAGACGGGCTTGGATATATTTCAAACATAATTTGAAGGTTTGACTGAAACCGCCAGGCATTTCAAGACCAAGAGCTGCCGCACCGACGACCCCTCAATGAGGTAAAGGGGTTGTGAAAAATAAAATCGTATGCATCGACAACTTTTTAATAGCCTCGCCTTCCCTTGCTGAGGTTTCTGTAGCTCAGTTGTAGAACACTACAGCACACGATACAATGCAATAATTGAGCGACCAGTGCTGCTTTGGTTGAGGTCATCAGCCAGTCATTCTTTTGTAACGCACCAAATCAGCATTTTGAACGTGCTGTAAAATTGGGTGACCACTATTTGTCTCCAAACCGGAAAATCGCGCGATTTAAGTTGTGAAACTCGGCAGCAAAGATTACGGCAGTGTGAGCCTCTCGGATATAAACACAGCTTGTAAGTTTTTTCATTTCGTGCAAAATTTTTGCTGTAAGTGAAGAACGGTAAGTCATAGACATGTTCTGTGACGGTTTCACACGCGTCTCTCCGCAACATTTCACAGCCTCAACCTTTTTCTAGTGTCTATACAGCCGATTTCGTTTTCTGGAACAAGCAGGTATTTAACAGCGACACGACCCGAAATCTGGGATTTCCCCGTCAATCCGTATGATCACCCTTAACAAAAACTTTTTTCAAAACTGTCGCGGTTAGTGTTTCTTTACTGAGTCATTTTGTCTGTTACCTGCAATCTAAGTTTTACGTGGCGACAGGAAAGCACCAAAAGCTATATGTCAACAGGTTCGGCCTCGTTTACGCACGCGAGTTGCTTCTAAAACTACGCCTTCGCCTCATATAGACACTCTGGTGCTAACGGAATGGTCCAAAACATTTCTGAAATACCGATCTGAAAAGTATTTGCTGAAGTAAAAACATGTCAGCACAGATACGAACAATTTCCTGCTAGTCTGTCAATCAAGCAATCACGTTGCTCCTGGGCTTATGGAACAGTGCCTGTGCAATCGGGGAGTCTAAAAAACGTTTTGAAAAAAATTTCGAGAAATCAGTTTGGAGAAACACATGGCATAAGGAATGTTTAGTCTGCTTGGTGCCACAGATCAGCAAACGAAAATCAGCCACATATGATAAACACCAATGCTTACTAAAGTTCGTTTTGATCTGGACCACACACCTCATTCCAGTGTGCAAAAGTTCTGATGTCTCACAACGCCATGAGTGTAGTGCTAAAAATGGTTTGGGAACGTCGTTCCGCACCAAATAGTTTGAATAAAGCGAGCATTCGCCTAAAAGGATTTCCACACCGGATTTTCCTGTTTCACTTACCCACTTTACACTACACTCTTATCGGATTGACGCGTGAGCGATTCGTCGCCCTTGGCTTACTTTCGTGAACGCACTTCCGAACTCGATATTGGGGCGTTTTTACACTGCAAGGAACTCGAAGATTTGCTTCATGCGTTTGGTTTATAGTATTGCGAAACCTGGGGAATAGGTGAAAAGGAAAAGGCGAAAACTGATTCCACTACACAAAGGTGCTTTTTTGTAGGTGTTGTTGGAATCGCCGAGATGTGATTTTATTTTGTGTAGTCCAAAAAATAACAGCCAGCAGAGAAAATCGTGGAGAATTGCTGGGTGATGAGGTCATGCAAACCGCGTCGTATCGTAATTGCACTCAAGTGACTTTAATAGAATTCAAACAGCTCCTACACGGCAGGAAATGGGAGTTTGTTTTTACACTGCAAAGCCACTTTGTTGATTTCAGTCACGATCATTAACCAGTCGGTTCTCTGCAGTACAATACAACATAGTGTCAAATATGAGGATTTACAGCACTTTGTAAGTAGTAACCTATGAACAGTAGGCAGGCTACTGCAATTCACCAAATTGGAACTATTCCACAAACTTTTATGACACATTTTATGCTACCTTATGTGTTCCATTATGAACTGAGGAAATCATAGCCACGTAACTGGGATACAAAGTTCAAAGTGTAGCCTGCACTGAAGTCATCCACTTCCAACATTGGGCTACATATTTTGTACATATGTTGAATCACTCGACTATACCAAGGTGTAATGGAAACCTTTTAATCAGTATTGGGGTAATAGTCCTTCAGCCCAATATCTCATGTCTTGTAAACTACCGAATAATCTTCCAGTTTGCTCAAACAATTCACATTTGCCGCTTCTTTCCTAAGTTAGGTGTAGTTAGCCTGCAGGCAAAACTATTAAATAAATTAATCCGTAATTTTTGCTGCAGATTAGCTTGAATAGGCTAATCTGTTCCACGTTAGTGGTTTTAGCAACAAGTACAGAAAAGGTTGCACTTGACTTAATACAAACCACCCAACCTCTTTTCCGCTCGAATCCCTTGTTATTGGATTCCCAACCTACCTCTGCTAGTTGGACTCGCCGAATCGGGTATGGTTGAAAACATGCGCGCTCAAGCAGCTCGGTGAGACACTCACGGTCGTGCTTGAGTGATTTACGGGATTCCCAATCCAACGCGAATCCGATAACAGTGCAGTGTAAAGAGGGTAATTGTGGACTTCTGTCTAGCAGTGCGAATCTGCGTGTCGATAGCACATCTGTGAGATCGCAGCCATGTTTTAATTTAATCTGAAGCTTCAAGTTGCGTTACTAGTGTAAAAAAGTGTGGGAACGCCGTTCACACCCCACTACACCCCTGCACAACACACTGATCCTCGTCGTTTGCATCTCACACCGAACTCGTTAAGCAAACTGAGATTAAATTGAAATGTCGCCATCATTCCCTCACTATGCATGAAGTTCATAATCGCAGTTCCGTAACTGTTTGTGATCGCCTTGGCAAAGAAAGGGTGAACTCGTGCACATCGAATCGCAAGTTTTATTGAGCTCGTTCAACATCAAATCCGGTTAATATTTCTTTTATAGTTAAAGCTAATACACTGGGACTATAAGACTAGTAATATTACACGCAAAAACACCAAGCAAATCAGATTCAATTAAGCTGATATGGTTACCCACAGCAAAACACAACTTTAAGCCACAGGTCAGTTAAAACCAGTGGACGCAACACCAAGCATGTCGATGGTGAAAAAATCAGAAAGGATCACTTCGGCGTTAAACAGCATGAGTTATTCGGAAAATTGAAATCAAGACAGCGCGAGAAACGCAACAGAACAGCCGGCTCTTTTTGGCTTTTCTGCGTGATTTCCAGAAAAACCCATTTATTTTCTTTCATGACGCATCTTCTTGAACGCGTAGCGGGCAAGTGTTACGCGGGGAGCGATTCGAAAAGCTGCTTCAGGAACACCGCGCTGTCTCCTCCCACGGCCTCGTGCAGTTGCATGACGTCAACGAACTCATCAAACGACTCGCACGGGAGTAAATCGTCCTGAAACGATCGGAGCGATGACGTAAATGTCGTTGCACGATCGCGCGATAACAACAATGACGTAACAACCAACATCAAAGAGCGGGAACTGCATTTTCGGTTTAATTCGAAACTGACTTGTTTTTATCCACGACACGTGACGCAAACCATACTCTCCTGTTGCAAGCAATTTCCTTCAGGGGAACGATCTTTCGCTTCCGAAAAACGATCCATTATGCCGTCACAGTCACGTTAGATCATGGGGGTACGAAAATAAAAGCAACGGGTTTCGACCACAGATACAAACCAAAGCTAAAAATTCAACGACGGAATCGTTCCTTGCACGTTATTGTATCAAATGGCCATCTGAGTTGTTTCAACAAACATTTGACACACTTCACACAAAATCACCACCGCTCACATTCCAGCGAGCACTGCCTGAGCAACCTGCCGAGCATTGTCAAAAATCATTTTCTGAAAACCCGCGCTTACCCACCAAAACTTAGGGCTGTGCAGGAACCACCCATAAAAGATACCTTTCTGAAACCAGTTATGAAAGAGCACAAAAATTTATACCTTCAATAAACTCGTGACAGGTTGACCGTGGGTTACACAAGCGCCGCATCGATCAAGCATGACGATGCCATATATTGAGTACTAACTAAGTGTAGAACCTACGGGCTTAGTCTGCCAGAACAAACCAAAGAAGAAATCTATTTTTTCGAATTCGCATTTCGCAGTACCTGAAATTGCGAGAGCGTCTGTTCGCTGTTGTCAAGCAGTTGCTTGTCATTGTGACGAATATAGTTGGCCAGGACTGTGCAGCCGCCTTGTTCGGGAACGTTCTGAAAAATAAAGCCGCACAAGCCGATGAAACATGACTGAGACGGAAACGCTAGAAACAATGGCAACACGCCAAATATGACATGGGTTGTGAAATGGTCAGGTTCGAAGCACAGTTGCGATTTTACCTTGAACTGCATCGTGATGATGAGATCGATGAGAGCCCAAAATAACAAGTACGGTTTGTACACGGCAAACTCCTTCACTTCCTTGTCTGTGAGCTTGCTCGCCGAGCCCGATGATACCTTGCGCGCTTGAGCGACGACCATCAAACGCTTCAGGAAGTTGCCCCTGGAGAACAAAATATATTAGCAAAAAAGAATAACTTGTTGCTTTTTTTTCTGCCCGACCACGGTACACTTTGATAACCGCAAAAAATGCATTTGAAAATGATCGATATAAGTTTAACTGAAGTTAAATGACCTCGATCGTTTACATCAAGCAAACCAATCCGAATGATCACCATTTTCGCTACGACTTTACGACGTAGTTGCGATAAATAATTTTGAAATAAAACGCTTCCAAGGTAAAAGAAACAACTGCACTTCTCCCGTCTTTTTGAATAATGCAAGTTAGTCATCAGTGTTTTTGTCTTTTTTGGACTTTTAGGGCTGATATCGACTGTGCGTATCAAAATGTCAACGGTTAACAGCTGCAAGCAAAGCCCAAGCAATCACGTCATCACCTCTCCTCTTTCCACTTCTTCGATCCATGAATAAACGGCATCATGGCGGCAACGTACAAAGGGCCATCGACCTCGTAGGAAGATTCAACCCATTTCTCGACCGGGGCCGAAAGAAATTCGCTGATCGCTCGCTCTTCTCGACTTTGATTTCTTGTTCTGCACAAGTTGCGAAATTCGCTCACTGTGGTTCAAGGAATCAAGACACATCTGCGCGGTTTGTTTTCAAACACATTTTGTACATGCTGGCTTGTCAAGCAGAAGGTACTCGCGTTGTCAGCGAAATCCTTCTCATTGACAACAACTGTCTGGTGAAATTTTGAAAAATACGACAATCTAGTGTTGCGGCCGACCAGCCTGTCCATATAGTCGGGCCACTGGCCGCAACACCAGAAACTAGATTTCATTCATTAGTTTTTTAAACCCGGTTTCCCTCTCAGGAGGATTGTCGGGGTAAAAGGCCCCGGGAGTAGTCGAAATACGTCACGGTTTTCAGCAATCTATGGTAATTCCGCTGGCTCCGCATCAAGACGGGGCCAAGCAAGGCCGGAGATGCAGTCACGCCACTTAGTCCTTGGCCGACCTCAGGGCCGCTTACCCGTCGGCGTAGCCAGCAGGACTTGCTTCCCCCCAATCTTTCCTGGGGCATTCTGGCCATGAGGCCAAAACATCGTAGCTGGGATTTCTCTTTGCGGAGAAGTTGCTCGACATTCAGGCCTTCACGAATTTCACAGCAGCGCAATTTGTCGCGAAGTGTCACGCCATGAACTTCTTCGATCTGGTGAAATTACGGTAACTTTTTGCCCTTTATACCGCAGAATGTGCGAGTTCTATGCGTATGTAGAAAACTTCGATTTCGATTAAAAGTACTACAGTCAACCTGCTGTGGCGGAAAACTGTAACAACCATTGGGAAAACAGATGGAATCATTTCAAACAAGCTGCGCACTGATGCGAGCAAAGTATGACGACCACTGATGAAACGTCAGCCGGTGACGTCACACACTTACGAATTGATCACGTATAAGCCGGTGTGTATGATGTACGGAATCAGGTTGATGTTCGACTGTCGCCCTCCTCCCCCGGTCTCCTCGCTGAAGGATCGCTCGTTCGCGAAGCGCAGCAAGAGAAGCTTGAGGTCGTGCACGGTGCTGTAGAATCCCGGCTCGCGCTGCCCAGTCGCCTCCTGTATGTAGCTGTTGTGCCTGTGGGTGAAAAAAAACGATTGCGTGTTGGCGACCGTTCGATTAAGTTCAGGCCCGTAGCAATGGGGAGTATTCGGGGGCATTGCCCCCCCCTAAGTTTTTTTGTACCCCCAAATTTTGTTGTGCCCAGAAAAATGTGTTTTAAACATCTAAAAAAAAAATATTGTCCCCCTAAAAATGTATTCTGACCTTCCAATAATTAAAACCTAGCTACGGGCCTGGTTGCGTTGCGATATCAAATGGAACGGAACGAGCACAAGCTTGTTGAATCGAAGAACATCTGAGCGACTGGTTGACCTTGCCAGGCAAGACGCGAACGCGGCTTCGGGGACTTGAGGGCCCCAGAGCGGGAGAAGGCCGTTGCACTTTGTGTTGGTGTTCTGCAGGAGGGCCGAGTCCCACTCTTCCCTGCCTCGAGCCATGCGGACCTGAAAGTTGACAAGATTTATATTTTCAGTACTTTCATGTCAACAACGATTATTATGTAACAAGCACCACGGAGCGTGCAAGCACGAGCGCAACACGTTATGTCAGCAAATGCGCAGACTGCGCTCACGACTTTGTCAAATCCGGTTGTTGCAAGCCAAACACAAGTGCTGGCTCGTGTCACCTTCCGGCCGTTAACTTCATGAAACTGACAACCACTCGACCACAGTTTTGCTTTTTGTGACGTGAAGTCGCGCGCGAAGTCATGACAACAGAAGATTGCTTGCAGCGAACACTTTGCGCCGAAAGCAAAAGCAACTTACGGCAGACGTGTGGCAATCGTAGTGCACGACGTTGAAATGCGAGACGGTCGAGTAGCCCTGGGTTTTGCGCGCCTTCGCTTCGAACTCTTCCAGCGGGCATCTGCGCGTGTACGTGTACACACCGAGCACCTGCACAGACCAATCCACGGTGTATGTCGAAAGCGCGACCGGGCTGTTGCGAAACTGACTTTTAAAAAATCATAATCGTAAACATCGACGTCGATGTCCAACCCGGTAACGGCTGCGTTTGGTTACGTTCCGGCAGTGGTTGCTCGGCAGATATTAATCACCGTCGTCGTCAATCGCTCACAGAGTTATTTGAAGTCGTGCACGCACGTTGGCACGCGCTCATGGTGACCAGCAATGTTTCATGCGGCAGAACGTTTGATGCAACGTCAGCGAAGCGCAAACCTCGGTTTGTTTCAAGCGAGTGTGACAATTGCGCGTAAGTCAACGCCAACAAACAACTATAGCTCCAGCTGCAATTCTAAAGATAAGTTAAAAAGCATGCGGCGTATAATTGAGAGCAATTACTACTGGGAGCAAGTTTTGCTTGTTAATGAAATAGATCTTCGATTCAACGTGATTTGAAACTTTTTTATAAAATTTGCAAAGACGCTGAGAGCACAGTTTGCTGCGCTCCCAGTCGAATGGTTTGGAGCTATAGTTGTTTGTTGGCATTGACTTAACCGCAATTGGTTTCATCCGTCACATGTCCGGGCTCTTCGTTAAATTTGACCAAATTAAAAACAAGACTTTTCACCAAGATGGTTTGCCAATCAGCCTTTGCCTGCTTGACCACTGCCATCTAACGCTGCTTCCACCTCACACAGGGCATGCTATACTTCTGCTCAATACAAGCTTTTACGAAAGCCAATGTATGGGTTCAGAAGGGTCAGATGCCACGGACAGCATTCATCTGGTAGGTAGGTGCGAGTGCGGGCCATCAGCGTTGTTTTGTTTTGAAATTTGGTCGCTATGGTGACACCAACGGCCACACGAGATTTTACAGTTTGCCAATTATTAATTGAAGAAAATCCAAAAATATAGTTAATCCCAAATGAAAAAATGCCATTTATTATAATTAGTTGAAGAAAATAAAAAACTACCAGCTGAGCTCAGATGAAGAAAATTATTAATGACCGAAAAAAAAACTTAAGCCACCGCGAAGATTTTCGTTTCGTGTTGCAATAGACCCCGACTTGCTTGGATTGCACGCTGTCCGACGAAACTTGGCAATACGCAGATAACAGTAAATATGTGTTGACTAGTACCATCTCAAAAACATCATTCTTAACATCGATTTTTCGTTGGCATTTATTCTTTCTCTATGTCATATTTCAGTCTCACCTTCTTCGGTTCGAATTTGTATCCTTCTCTACAAATGATGCAAGTTAAGCCGGTTTCCTCAACAAGTTCGGAAATTTGCTGCAGTATTGCAGACTTGGTTATGACCTGAAACGTAAATATCAAGTTCATCAATTGTCTGTGTCGCAGCCGGCAACAATATCCGGGTCATACTTGGCCCTTATCGTTGGTGCGCATCCCCAGCGATCCGAGCTGCTTTTCGCGAGTCGCCATCGCCTTCCTCTTCTTCTCTTCGCGCGTTTGGCACCGAACCTGCGTTCGAACGGCGTTCCGAGATTAGAAAACATAATTCGGGCATTGAAGCGACAAAACATGCGGGTGTTTTCGTCGTTCAAGAAACTGCAACTACCGCGAATCACTATTTTCAAAGTTGTTCAACAAAAGCAGATGCAAACTTCGTTGAGGTTTCAAACGATTCCACGGTTGAGTCGATAGCGGTGGGGTTCGCGCTATTTGCTATTCGAAAAAAAACAACCCTTCAGGCCAATCTACACTGAGGAGTTGCCAGGAGTAGCCACGCACGATTCTTTGTTTGTTTTATTGCGTCGGGTGATTCTGCGCTCGTGCACGGCTTGGCAGGGCAACTCCTGGGCGCAATAAAACAAACAAAGAATCGTGCGCGGCTACTCCTGGCAACTCCTCAGTGTAGATTGGCCTTTAGTGTAATGAAGCAGCTCAAACTAACTGAAACCAACAATAGGTTATAGCGACGCACATTTTTGATTTTCTGCGCGACATCCGGGTGTTCTTGCAACGCTTCCAACACGTTCTCTGCGAGGGAGCCAATGCTTTCTTCGCTTGAAATCTGAAACGCAAACAACCTTTTCTCTCGAAAGCGGAAAGTCTGCGCGAAGCTTGTATTCGTCGGCGCTACACACACACACAGTCGCATAAGTCGCCTCTCCAACGAGTCGACCGGGTTTTACTCTCCCAGACCGAAGCGCAACTCCCAGCAGTTTATTGTCAACTGTACACTAGCGACTTGGACGAGCTGAATAAAGCAAGCACCTGCTCCAGACGATGCAACCCGGGAATAGCGCTTTCGGCCACAAGCTCTTGCACTCGCTTGTGACGTGTACAAAGGCCGGATAGAATTTTTAAGCAGAAAGGAAGAGCGGGTCGTGACGTGAACGTCTTCCAATCTTCGCTGTCAAACCTGAAAACAAAAACAATCATTCGGGCAAAAATCATCGACAACGTCCATTTCTTGTTGGTTTCGATAGGGAAGAACACACACGCCGCTAGGGGACTATTTCAGAAGACGTGGAGTCATAGAAATTGCAAAAAATATCGCCGGGTTGCAACAAACTTTTTCGAAACAACATTGGTGGACTCAGTCGGTGGACTGATGGCAAACATTTGAACCAACACAACATAGGTTGGATTGAGGGGTCAAGCCAAAGAGCTGGGATCGACGACTAGAATGTTGATGACCAGACTGACAACTGTTCAAGGACACAGGACATGCGGCACGACGAATTCGTGCGGTTGACAACCGCAGCAGCGAGGGCCTTACACGCAAAGATTCTTGATTTCGCCAACTCACTCATCGCAACTAGATCTCTTTCGTTGTGTGGTTGGCGCATGCACGTCGCGAAACATGCGCTATGACTGAACAGCACAATCAGCAAACACTCGGCGCATGGCTCTCACTATCAGCGCCGACCGGTTAAACAGACCGCGGCGTACTTTTTATGATCGGGCATGTGCTGGTTGAGGTAAGAAAGTGCGTTGTCCAGTATGCCGTTCTCAACCATCAGGTCCTTCAGCTGGCCGCCGCTCTCGTTCGAATGGATGCCCGCCACGATTTCACAGAAGCAGTTCAGATAAACGGTGTCGTCATCGGAGTGATTCTCGTCGTGCCTGAAGGTAAAACGGTGTCCCATGAAGCAACACCCTGATACAGACGTTACCGTAATATTTAGCACGTTTTACCAACATCAACCATTTATCGAATTCCTATTTCAGCACGTCTGATACAATGGAAGGGCAATCACAGATTCACGACCGTGAAAACGAGACTGATCTCAATTGCAGAACAAAGTTAAATATCGCTGACATGAAACTAACGCATTGAAATTTTAAACCTCGCAGTTGTGCCATAATCCCAGCGCCATTTCCGGTTCAGTTTCGTTCCTGATCGCTTCTCCGTCATTGCAATGCGCTATTCAACGGCGAACAACTCGTCAGAACAAGAACAAGCCGACAGTTTTGAAGAAGACACTTACTTTTCGAAGTTGAGCGTTGATATAAAATGATCGATTAGCAGCTGCATCAAATCAGGATCACCGAACGACAAGAAGGGGATGATGCGGAGGATTCCTTGCAAGATGCTGGTGTGGCCTTGCACGAATTCGCTGTCGATCTGACGGGAAGACAAACAGTTACAGGCACGCTGCAGTCACGTGACAAAGGTCGCTGCGCAACGTTTATGTCACGTAAACTCTCCGTTGCTTGTTTTGACATCCTGCTCAAAATAGCTTAGAAAACCTCAAGTTTTGGCAATTCACTATCTTGACAAACACGAGCAGAAAAAAAAACAAATGCCACACGACCAACTGAATTCAGAGCAGAAGGGCAGGTGCTCAAAACGTGCTGCATTTCATAAACTCTTGCTGCGCAGTGAAGACTCGACGGGCGCTCACGTTAACTCAAACCCGTGAACAGTACGTAGTTTCAAACCTGCTGCAGAAGCAACGTGAGCTTTCCTTTGTCGCCGGTGAAGCGGGCAGCGTCGATTTCTTGATTTGTTTTGTCGGCCGAAGCTTCTTGCAAAACACTGCCCATGATCATGAGCAGCTGCTCAACCATCGACACCCCGTCCTCGCCTGCTTGTAGGCCCTGCATCGAGAGATTAGTTGTAGTTATGTCTGTATGATTAGACTGGGGGGAACTGCATAGGTTGGTCGTGCACAACTAAGCCTCTAAATCTTATCAATGCCGTAGAGCTATTTCTAAAACCTCGCCTTTAAAATACTGGATTTTCAATCAATGTCACGTGGTGACCAGTGGTGTAGGAACATTTCTAAGTTGGGGGGGCACAAGTGCACGTCACAAAAACTGGTAAAACTTTTTTCATTGAATGATTTACTTCAATAATAAACCCAATACTAATTGTGTTGCTTAAACCCATTTAAGCAAAATTCGAAATTGAAAAGTGGAAGGAGCCTCCTCCCAGGAAAAAGTGGGGGCCTAGGCCCATGCCCCTCCCCCCCAGCTGGTATTGACACAATACTTCAACCGAAACTTTGCTCACACATTGCGATTGTTCACGTTGTGGTTTTATGCAAAACACATGCATTTGTTATTTTCCTTACCAGGTTGAGAGACCCGAGGAGAATGTTGAGCGTGTTCAACTGAGGCTTTGCCAGGTACTGTCTGTTAACTTTCAGCTTGATGGCATGCGAAAGCAACTTCAGAATGACGTCAATCAGCTGCCGGCCGTGCAACAGACTTTTGACTGACTCCAGCCGCGCCAGCATGACCTGCGCAAGAAGTGAGAAGCTAAAAATCGAACATTCAGATTGCGCTTCTTTTTTGTTCCAACACCGCCTCAAATCGCGTGCTTTTTGGACTAGTATCGCCCTTCTACCCCTCACCCATATCCTGGTCATGAACACGAGCGCCGGGTGTTGGAAAGGCTGCATTCGAAGGTTGATCGAGCGCAGGTAACGAGCCGTAAGGAAATTGGTGAGTAGTGTTTTTTTTGTAAGCTTGCGAGTTTTTTTAAAAACGTTTCAAGTTATAAAGACTTCCTTCGTACTGGATATGTGTCACAGTCACAGCAAAAGCATATTAGGCATGTCAGTTTACGGCATATCAAGAACGACGTGCCACCTAAACAGGGTTTTTCTTAAGGCCTGACCTTGCTGACCGCAAAGACATTGAGAGGTCGCAACTGTTTTAACTGAATACCGAGATGATTGTAAAGCAAGGTTTTAGTGTATTTTGGTGGTGGTAATAAAGCGAGTATATGCTGTATATACAACTTAACAAACACTTCGGCTGAACCGTGCTTCATCGACTATTGACGTTGTCGTGAAACTGTTTCGAACACCATAATGCAACTGGTGAAGCATCTAAAGCGCCATCGTATCAAAAACGATGAAAATACCAGCTAAGTGGTTGCTGGTTGATGCTTTGCGCTGCGTTTAGGCGCTTTGTCGTGTGCAAGCCAGTTCTACACGGGAATCTCCAAAAGAGCTTTGCAACAAAAAATAAGTCCCGATTTGCGCGGCATGGTCTTTGACGTCAGCGAGCCGGTTAGTAAGAGAACCCGAGCAACATCACACCAAACAGGAAGGAAGAGGACACGTCATTCGCAACACGACACAGCCTCTCCAACAGTGCTGCTGTAGTCTGCACCTCGCCACACTACTCCATCTGATTACTGTTTACGAGCTGCAGATGATCATCGAATTCTAAGCGAAACAGAAGCAGATATCTTTTCATCCACTAGCAGCGGCAGTCCAACTATCCAGGGGCTCGTTGGAGACTCATTACAAGTCGTAGAAAGTCGAGTTTGTTTCTGAATGAGTGTAGACGAGACAGTGAGATTGGTTTGTTGTGTTTGGATGCCAGCTCGTTAAAGTGTGATTGTTGCAAATACGCCCCAACAGTTTGATGCTTGTACTGGGCACTTCCCTGAAACATCTTCACAGTTGAAATTGCCAAGCACCAACAATGACTGATGGTTTGAAACGGTAAGTAGAAAATATTTACCTCAGGTGGAAAAAAGTTGGATGCAATTTTTAGCAGCAACAAATTAACAACCACGCATTGTCTTTTTTCCGTTAACACCAATCCGCTGCGGCATGAAGCGTGGCAATAACGGATTTTTTGAGTTTAGTGTATAGCTCGGCATTTCCTCTGGACCAGAGTTACGATAACGGCAGAAAACAGGTTCTTTTGATTGGATGGTTCGTCAAAAAGATATATCTGCGTCGGGAAATGCTATACAATCGGGTGACACTGGGTCTCGTGCAGTTGCACTGTCACATTAGCGTTTGGTTGAACAACGAGGTGTTGCAATCTCAAGGCTGTGGTAAACAGTGTCAAAGCCGTAAGTAATGTGCAGCACTACTTAATGCTCCCAAGCAAACTGTTCGGTAAATTAAACGGTTAATGGGTCTAGGACATCTACAGACTTTATCTTCTGGTAATGAATCTATTATTAACTGCTTGCAGTGGTAAACAAGAAGAGCACAAGGTTTTGCCAGAGCGCCAAGTATTTGATGGGTAGTGCATGAGAAATCGTACAGGTTCATCGCTACGTACGTTTATACGGACTTCGGCTTCTCACGAAAAAACAACACTATAAATCTGTATGTTTTTATAACAAGCACAGTATTAACAAACAAAAGCGTGTGTGATGAGCAAAAGTATAAGAATGATAGTGCGACTTGGCAAACCTGTAAGCTGGCACTCGTTTGCTAAACGTAAAACAGTCTGCTTGATTGACCAGCACCCACCCCTCACACACAATACGTACAACCCTCACACACAATACGTACAAGTAGTTCCGACGACTACGCTTAGTTGTAACCACTTGCCACAATTCTCACGGTGGGAAGTGCTGTCGGCAAAGGTTAAAACAGAATGGCACCTAGAAAATTGGCATTTCGTTATTCTAGTAGCAACACAGAATGAACGGACGTCTTTTGCAAGACCATGGGGAAAGCGGCGTTGCTACAAAACATCCCTATTTTCAGGTCATCGGGAATGCTCGATTTTCTAAAACGCAGAGAGAACCGCCGTCACCAGCCTGCCAAACGCTCCACAGCTTTTTTTCGTTTGAATGGACTCCAGTTTGTTAAGCGCCGTGGCAACCACGAAGCAAGTTACACGTGTCACACATCGGTAGTGGTCTTTTTGTGTTCGACACAATGGCGACGCGCTTTTCGTAGTGGGGGTAGCCAGGCCCGTCGCCAGGATGTAGCAGCAGGGGGACTACATTTTTTGCGGATTTTCAACACTGGCAAAGTGTTCGCTTTGTTTTCAGCAGCCATCGAACCAGCGAATCGATGAGAGTGAAAAGTGCTTACGTCGACTACGACTTCCTCATCAAAGTAGTCATCGTGGGCGACACGGGCGTCGGCAAGAGTCAGTTGGTGGCTCGGTTCACCAGGAATGTATTTGCGACCAACAGCAGACAAACCATCGGCGTAGAATTCGCGACGAAGACGGTCCGCGTGGACAGTAAGTTCTTCGTACGTCATGTGAGTTTGACTAAGCGGTTGCATTGTGCATAGGCACGCGAAACAGGAGGGCAAAGAGCAAACGAGTTGGAATGGAGAAATTTCCAGAGGTGCAAGTAATGACGAGGCACTTTTGGCGCCAGGGTACGCGACTGCGTTGGTCATATCTGAGGGGCGTTGTGAAGAACATGATGGTTTATTTTCACACTGCAAAACTGAGAAGCAGCCACCTGTTGCATCGTCCTTATGTTGCGATCAAAACGTGGGAGGAAAATAAATTCTCAAAAACCTTTAGTAGGTGCGTTAGTGATTGCCAGTCTACCTGGCAATACAGTAAACAAATTGCTACCTTCTGCATAGCACTGTGTGCATTGCGATGTAGTCCTGTTATACGATTTGAGATATTTTGCACAACGGGGAAAAACCCTTTTCAGAGTTCTGAGTAACTTTACATGATTCAGTGTTTATTTGAATTCTTTTAACCAGCATTTGGCAATCTTCACACAAACTCAACACCATTCACATGCCAGCGCTGTCTAAACAATATCAACAGCCTCAGGCTCAAAATCTACAACCACCGGCGAAAAGTCAGGCCAGACCTTCGTAAAGCAGTGGCACAAATTTTTAAACCCACAGCAACGAGTGGCATGTTACTAATACACCACTTTGAAGTAACATAAACAAACATTTATGTTCTTTTTACTAACCCGGTATTTTAGACTTCGTAATCAGTTAAAATGATGCATGGTGACAAGCATCAAGTGGCGCATTGCCGTTAAACATCAAATTTGACATTTCTGGCAGATAAAAACGTCTGCGCCCAGTTGTGGGACACAGCCGGCGAGGAAAGGTACAGAGCACTGGCGTCGGCCTATTACCGTGGAGCGGTTGGTGTTTTGCTCGTGTTTGACGTCACCAATCCGCGATCGTTCAAAAACCTGGCGCACTGGTTGTCGGAGGTCAAGGCTTACACATTGCCGACGTGCCAGGTGAGAGCGATGGTTTGCCGGCGAGTGTTATGCTTGTGACTTGGCCGTTGGACCAGCCACACGTTGCCTTTTATGAAAAACGTTCGGTCGGTGACAACTTGTGCAGTTTTTACTTGCTATAGCGATTAGTTGCACGGTTACCATTTGAAGGAAACTAAAAACAATTGCGTTCGAAACTATTCGTTTCTACTTGCAGCCATCGGGGCCAGAAGGGGGGCCTTGGCCCTCCTGTATGTAAAAGTTTGATATTTTGCTATTCACTTTCTAGTACAAAAATGTTTTTCACTTAGTTTCGTAGTTGGTAAATTGCTCTTTCCTTGGAAAAAATGTAATCGGCCCACCTCTGGGAAAAATCCTTCCGACGCCTATGCTTGCAGCTTCAACCTATTGAAAAAACTTCAACCACCTCGAATGGTTTAACACTTTTTGCAATAAAAACTCAGCCCTCGCTTGTTTAAGGCGGTTTTACTTCAGCTGAATATGCGACAGTGGCGCCGCTGTAATACCTCGAAGGAAACTTTAGTAAAACCGTGGGCCCGAACCTAACGAATGCATGCGATCGTGACTGGACTTATTGATTTGGCTCGACCATGGATAAAGGCATTGCTAACAAGAGCTTTTAACTGTCCACAAACCGATTAAAAATCGTCAAAAACATTTGTTCTGCATTCACCACGTCCGTGCCTGAGCTTGACCGTCGCCATTTTTTTAACGACAGATAATTTTAGTTGGCAACAAGATCGACCTGCGGAAGACGCGCAAAGTGTCGGAAGCGCAGGCGAAGAGCTTCGCCCAGAGCAACGGAATGAAATATCTGGAAGCGTCCGCGCTCGACTGCACCAACGTCGACGCGTCCTTCACTTCGCTCGTCGCTGGCATCTACTGGAAAACGCTTTGCAACAAATCGAACAAAGCTGCTGCCGACTCAACCGTGACCGAGAACAACGGAGAGCTAAAAGTAAAAGATGACGAAACGACGACAACCGACAAACTGAGAAGCAAGTGTTGTTCCGTGGACTGATGGCAAACACTTCAACCAACACAACATAGATTGGATTGAGAGATCAAGACGAAGAGCTGGGATCGACGACTAGGATATTGATGACGAGACTGAAAACTGTTTAAGGACACAGGACATGCGGCACGACGTATTTGCGCGATAAATGATCAACCACATAAAGGAACTGCCACCAGACGACTTTAACTTGAACGTAACGACGTACAAATTGACCTGCGGAAACGTTTGGCGTCGTCAAAACCTTCCTCGTGTTTCACATCATATCATTTTACACACCAGGAAGTGAACGCGGGCGGTTGCTGGCACCTCATCTTGCTCAACCACACCTAACAAGTGCTGTAGCAGCAAAACCCGTTTAAGCTGCTGAGAAAAACACTGTTGAATTTCACGTGACGTCTCCGCTTGATCCAGTGCAGTTATGTCAACGCCGACAAACGCTGCACGAGTGAACATAGCGTGCAAAATACATTTCCATAGCATACCGTTTTTAACGAACACCCGAGACATTGTATAATAGAGCGCGCTTCTTATAAACTAGTGGTAGATTCGTCAACACATTGCACCGGGCTAAGGTGAAGGCGCGACAAAGATTGCTGAGATGACCGCAACCCGAAAGCGGACGTGACGTTGTCAATGGTCGAAGCTTAACCTTTGCACCGCAACAAACCACGAAGCAACTGTCAGATGCTACAGCAGTGAAAATTAGGGGCGGATCCAGTGGGCTGTCGCCCTCCTGAAACCTGCGAAAGCAACTTTATTCACCATAATTTTATACAATTCGGAAAACAGCATTCACAATATAAGGCCATTTTGCCGTCCATTGTTTTGCCAAAGCAGTTTTGTGAAGTATACTTCATCTCTTTCACAGAAGTGCACCCACAATGGGATTAGACTAACAAATATTACTGAAATCGCCCCCCCCCTAGCCTTACTGGCTGGATCCGCCCCTAGTGAAAATGAATGGTAACCGGTTGTGTTAGAACGGTTTCTGTACGCAAAGCACTGCTTTTAAATTGGCTGTTGCCGAAATTGTAGTGTTTTCGGGGGTGTACATGACGACGTGCCTGCGATTTGTTTGGATAAACCGCAAAACGTAATTCGATTGAAACCAGGACGTTTGCTTTTGTACAGACGCGAGCTTCATTTGTTTTCAGCGCTGACTGCTGATGCCGGAACATCGCTCCCCTGCAGCACCCCCCCGACATAACCGCTCATGCCTGTTTCCAAACGTACCTGTCTTTGCGACCTTGTCATCGGTTGCACGTTGCAGGAAATAAAGGCAAAAAAGCTAACTTTCGTCATGCTGACGTCCTCAACATCGAATGATGATTTCATTGCAAAGTTTTTTGGCATTTTTTGAAGTCACGAAATGCGAACAGCAACATGACGCTTGCTGTCGTGCTTAGCAGTTCTTCATAACAACGCCAATTAAAACCGGCGTGCTGCTGCCGTCATTGTGCTTACGGTACAGATACACCTGCTGCAACAGTATCTTTAACTCAACCAGTCAGTCGCAGGTCTCACTCGATCCTACAGCACGAGCAATTTGATGGCACCGCGTTATACAACTGACGCAGAACAAGCCATTACTTCCGGTATTTATGACGCAACCTCTTGAAAACTTCCTGTGTTAAGCGGTAATCAAAGAACCACCGTTGCTCTCACCAGAAGAAGCGAAAGCATCGCGCTTGCTAAATGATATAGCGGTAATTAAGAAGCGGTAGCAGCTTACGCTGAGTGTGACACGCAAAGCCGAGACCCACCTCAATGCCGCCGCATTCGCTGAGCACGCTGGCCAACTTGTAGACGTCTTCGTCGTTCTGGTCACTTTTGTCAGTGTCCAGTCTTTCCACGATGTCTTCGGTGGCTTCGCCGAGCAAGCCTCGCATGCGGTACACGACGTGCATCGGGTCGTCCTGATCGTTGATATTGCGAATGAAGAACGGTTTGTTATTTTGCTGGCAAGGGCGAGCGAGGATGGCAACAAACGTTTCACTTCTATCGCATCAATGAAAAATAGGGATCTTTGTGGAGTGACTACAAACATACGTGAAAATACGGCTGCCACACACCAGTTTGGTTTATACCACTGATAAGCAGGATAGATTCCAGTTGAGAATGCCAAGGAAGTAATGCATCGTGAATGTTATGTTAATACATGGAGATAATAACCAAGCAAATTCTGCACTACAGCGAATAAGCCAAAATCGCAAAAAGAGCATCCCGTAATGCCCGTTCATTGCGTTCTGAGCAATCACGACCGACCTCGTTATGATTAGGAAGCCAGATCTTCTTGTACACATCTCTGACGGGAAGGTCGAGGGCTATGATCTTGTTGTTGATCAGCAGCTCCATGCCACTGTCGTCCTCCAGCAATGCGATCAAGTCGCAATCTGCGACAACAGCGGTCACTTGAAAATCACCCAGGCATCTTTGTGCGAAGCTGACGCGCCAGTGGTAGCGACGTTTACGGTGCAGATATCACCGAATGAGAAATCTTAACTAAATACACAGAGACGCACGACGAGCGCTTGGTTCGCACGAAAGTCAAGCAACGGCTGCACCTCCAAGCTTGTCGCACCATCACAGTTTCTGAGTTCGCTGAACACCGCCGCTCTGAATTAATCGGCGACACACCCAACAACTGGATGGATAAATATTTTCTTGTGTACAGCCGCACAACAGGGATAACAACAAAAACTACGCGCAGGCATGCAGCCGTTTTGTGCTGACCTCTGCATATCTTATTCTTCACGTCCCTCATCAATGGGCCCAAGCCGGGCTCGTTGCTCGAATAGGGATTTCCAACCATTCTGCCTTGCAAGAAATCTTCCTGCAGTGGATCTTTGTCGAGAGACAACAGGAACTCACTCGTGTCATTGTCCTCCTGAAAACAAAAAAGTTATGTTGACAAACCAGTCGCAGCAACGGGTGAGTTTGTCTTGGGGTGGAATGATTGTGTTAGATTACGTATGGCAGCGAACAGTCTGAGTTGAAGTTTTTATGGTTTTCACGTTTATTTTTGACAAATCTTAGTCATGCGATATTCTTCCAAGTGCAGCACTGGTGAAAGGTTTAAACAATAAAAATGCAGCTCGCTACAGTACCCTGGCAACTCCTCGCTTGTTTAGTCCGATTATTACGGAAATGATCGGAAGAATTACGTTTATAGTTGTTAAAACATCGCACACTCGTTTACGTTCATTATGTTATAGCCTGGAAAGTTGCGACTCAATGCTATGGAGAGAATATGAATAATTCAAAGGTGGCATATCTGCGTGTATTTAAAAATAAAGCGATGAGGATAACTCCACGTAACAAAAATTGAAACGTTTTTTGTACCGGGAGTAGAAATTGATAAAAACACGCTGCTAAAAAACAAAACAACAAGCAAAGTAGCAAAATACCACCGAGCATCTTCCCGCCTAACAACTACTGCACACAGAAACGCACGCGCCAAACTTACCGGATAAATGATATTTGCCAGTCGTTCAAATATGAAGCGCGGGGTCTGCAGGTCGGACAAATCTTGCTTTTTGATTGCTTCGATGCACACGGCCATGAAAGACCGGGTCTCGCTTTCGTTTCCTGCGGAACGATGAGCGCGCAATTGCAACAAACGGTAAACGCTGAGCAACTGACAGCCCCGTAACAGTGTCGCCGCGAACGCAAAGCAAAGGACAAGCACCTGGCCTTTGCAAAGCAACCGCTGCAAACGATTGACATCACACAAGAATATTGTCAGCGCATGGACGCCGGAAGGGGGTGCCAGGAGTTCCCTCTGGATTGGAAGGGGGGTGCCAGGAGTCCCCTCTGGATTTTGAAATTTGATATCCTATTAAACTTTTAAGCAAAAAAAAGTTTTTTTAAGCTTCGAGTGGGTAAAATGAAAATTCACCTTTTGTGGCCCCGCCCCTGAAAAACCCATCCAACGCCCATGATTCAATGACGGCAGGTTTCCCGTGCATGCAGCAAATAAGCTGGGGGAGATATCAAAAGGCGCACTGCACCTGTAGTAAGCTCCTCCAGCAGTTCCAGCAGCAGGTCCTGCGCCTCGTCGACCAGGTTCGTGCGTTGGATGACCAGGCGTCGAAGGCTCAGGTAGCTGTTGAGGACGGTGCCGACCAGTTTGCTCTTGTACTGCTGCCGCACGTAGTCGACGCGAACCATTTCCGACAAAAGTTCTGAAAAATGGAAAAAATCGCCGTTTTTTTTAACGAAAGCCGCACAACCATCTAAAATATTTGTATTGCACGAAAACGTTACGCGGCGACATGCTTCGCTGTAACTTTGCCCGCGAGAGACATTGCAGAGCTTTCGCCCACCTACCGGTCAGTTCCTTCAGAGCGTATCCTTGCTGGAGGTGAAGGTTTAACGTCTTCTCTTCGAGAGAGGCGAGCTTAGCAATTTCTTTTTGAATCAATGAGCCGAGCAAGGGCAAAACGCCGCGAGAAGCCAAGTACACCTGCAAGGAAGCGGTAGCTATGCCGCAGTGACTGCTGTTTTTTCTGAAGAACACCTCTGCAACGTAACGCTTCGTCTACTGCAGTTTCAGTGAATACTTCAACCACCACTGCACACAAGGCAATGAGCGTGAAGGAAATGTAGGAAAAAGAAAAAGAACGCGTAAAGAAAAAGTTATGACAGAATTGCTAAGATTTGAAGTCGACTGTGATGTTGCAACATCCCAGCAAAACTTTAAAAACTGTTTCAAGCGGTTTGAAGCATGGTGTTACAATCAAAAGGAAATCGCCCGGATATCGCAACACATCCCGGGCGGGCAGCGATCTCTTATGCCAAACGATCAAGTTTCGTCACAGAGTTGACTCGAGCAAAATCGTCTACAAAGCCAGGTTCACGTTTTCCCTCATCTCACCCTCCACTGTTTCGGGCGGATTTGTTCTTGATACAAAGCTAGAAACTCGGCCGACGCCTCCCCTGCTCTGCCGAGCTCGTCCAAGTAGCTGAAAATGAAAAATAAATAAAACGTTTTTTGCACTTTCTGAAAAGAAATCTGCAAGAAAAGAAAATTAATTCAGTGATTGATGTGAAGAACAAGGCGACAAAACATTTTTTTTTTCAAGCATGAGAAACAAGAAGTGACAAAATCAAACGATCTCGTAGCACGAGAACAACATCCTTAAGTCGAGTACCTGGTCAGCAGATCGAGTACGTCGGGTTTTCGAGCGGTGTTTCTGGCAAGACTGGTGATCACTGAACACGCCGCCTGACGGAGGGAGCGAGATGTCGGAGAGAAGAGCATCGTGCGAAGGAAGGATTGCTTTGATAGTATCACTTTTCTCGGAGCCTGAACACGAAGATCGCCAACTAATCCAACGCTCACAAAACGGGTTTCTTTCAAAACAGTATTTTCAAAACTTGTGGTGATACAGTAGCTGGAATAATCATTAGACATTTATCTGAAACATGCAAGTGGGCTGCGTTCCTTGACTGAAGGATTGATAAAACCTGAGTGCCGCATTAGTCTGCGGTCTTCCATGTAACCCGGATGTAACTCATTTTATACACAATAGCAAATGGTTTCGGGCACTGCATCATTTCGCTTTCTGCAGTAGTGCTTAACACCCAGTGTACGGTGAAATTTTCAAAACTAAGTAAGACTTCGTTGAAACTATTACGTACGACAAGTGTACGCAGGCCCGTAGCCAGATTTCAAGGTTTGGTGGAACACAATACGTTTTTAGGGGAGCAACATTTTTGCTTTTACTATATGTTTAAAACAAATTTTTCTGTGCGCAACAAAATTTGGTTGCGGGCACGAGTGTACGACTGCGTTTCTGTTAGTTACCTTTTCCAACCAACTGTATACGACCATGTTTCCATTATTTACATTTCAGTCATTTGCTTGCGAAGTGTTACACGGCTAAAAACAGGTTGAAGATCACTGTACTGTACAGTGTCAGTATCATACCTGATCTTTCTTCCACATAATAAATTTCTTCCATTTCCGGACATACTTTTCTTGCAAGTACAGCTCATGAACAGATTTCTTGTCGTTATTTTCAACAGCTGTGGTAGTTTCTGAACAAGGGTGTCGAACTTTTATAAAAAAAGAGCGATTATGAAGAAGCTTCTACTTCTCAGATGCAATGAATAGCTCCGCCGCATTCAGATGAAAACACTTGTGGTAACTAGCAGCCCACATCCCATCCACTGCCCACTCGAAAACGTAACAGGAACTATTTTTTCGCATTTAAGAGAACCACATGTGTTTGCAGTGGATCGCGGTGCGACCACACAACATATGTATTGCATGCGCGGCATTGATCTTTTTAGTAAAAGCGAAAAACTCAGATGTATTTAAAAAAATTATGCGTTATAAAGACATCAACGGTCATTTGAACGGAGTGAATGTGGGTGCTATGCATAAAAACGACAAACCTCTGCGGGAAGAATACAACTACGACCGACATCCACATTTGGGGGGAATATGAAAGGTCTACGACGCCTGCAGAAGCGATACGCTATCTTCACAAAAAAAGCACCCAGCGTTTTACGAAGAATGAACAAGCAACCCAGCCAGGAACAAATGACGAAAATAACACAAGTTATCAAGACATCTTTTCGCATTTTGACGTCGCACTGAAGGTCAACAATCGTACACAGTGCTCAGACCGCTCCGCGATGAATCGAGTGAGTGATATTTGACAAGAGTCATTTGAAATTTCTCTGCTTTCAAGAAGCGTACGGAAAAAAAACAAATCATCATCACAAGCAAAAACGACAAAAAATATTCGCTGCAGTAGAAAGGCCAGCTCATCGCATAGCTACAAATGTTCTGCACATGACATTTACCCACTGCCCGCAATAGCATGAGAACATACATGCCAAAAAACGACGATTAAAGGATGAACAATGAGGAAGCCTTTCTTCAGAAGATTCATAAAAAAGGTTTCAAAAGATTAAGAGCGCAAGCCTGACCACCATTTAACATCTAAAGACGGCATCAAGGCAGTTTTACACCAGTGTGGCAGAGGTTATTCTGAGCGCCAGTACCGTTCGTCAATGAAGGGGAAATGCAAGGAACAACTGCAGGAATAGGTAAATCACAAAACCCTTTAATTTCTCAACTCACGGGACTTGAAAGTAAAACTCAGATGAAATCCGCTTAGTCAAGACTGGAGAGAAAAAGGTTGCCAACCGCAGGTTCGAAAGACTAGTAACAAAGGTTATCAGAAAGTCACAGAAGCATAACCTCAAACAATTACCTTTCGCACTTTGCTTGCGTTCCAGCCATTTCTCGTAGCTGTGCTCAGGGTCAGACCTCATCCACTCAATTGCTTCCACGTCAAGGTTTGTATCAACTGATGGTTTTTCCTCCTCTTTACCACCGCCCGAAACCTGCATGCGGAACAAACATGAGGCGTTGCACAAAAAAAGCTTTTAGTGAATTTCCTCTTGTCGACCTTTGCACTCTTTAACGTTTCTTTTAAATTACGTTGCGGATCAGCGACTGTTTTTTTCGCGAACCGCAAACCAATACCAGATCCGTTGTTTTTTTGCCTCGGTCTTTCAACACGACAGAGCGGTCACTAGGCATGGCACGGCGGTTACTAGATAGAACAGAGTGGTTACTAGGCAAGACAGAGTGGTTACTTGGAGGGAACGGGTATTTGACACAAGAGCGCTTACTCAACAGGGCAGACCGGTTAACGAACAGGACTGAGCTTACTAAGCTGGACAGAGCGGTTACCAGTCATGATCGAGCCACGAATCATGAAAGGAATAACTAATCTGGACAAAGCGGTTACTTAGCAGGGCGGTGCGGGTACCGAACATGACAGAGGAGTTACTAAACACGACAGGGCGTTCCTAGGCTGGTCAGAGAGGTTACTAAGCACGACAGAGCGGCTGCTAAGCTTTTGTCAGTAAAGACTATGCGCACTTGCAATCATCGCACAGAAAATCTGTACCTTTGAACCAGATTGGCACCGTCTGATACAACAAAACATACCCCAGTCCAGAAAAACACGAAATTACTCGTTGCCGCCAAGAACCCACCACTTTTCGCAGCATGTGCACGCAGGGCAGGGTGATGTTCTCCACCACCGCCGGCGAACGGTTGTTGACGGACAATTGGAAAAGCTGCATGACTGGAAAAAACAATAACTGTAGTTGAGCGACGAGTTGTTAAACGCTTCCTGCACTGGCAAACTTTTCACTAAACACGCCTGCAGCGGCGAATAAAAGGTTAACTGACCGGTGCTATTGTCAGCTCAAACCTGCAGACAGAAGACGGTTGTCCAATTATAGCTTTGAACAGATGCTAAGCGTTAAACCACTGGATCTCAGTGGGCTTACGTAGGAGTTTGTGGGCGTACATAAACACTTAATAAGAATCTTGCCTTCTAGTATCACTCTCAGTGTCCTCCGCTAAAAGTAAATTAGTTTTTAAAAAATCAACATCTAAATTCTTAACGTCTCCACTGAATTTGTGCACGTCATGTTTTTATGCAAGTGTGAACGAATAAAACGTAAAGAGAAAGTTACATCTGCAGGGTCATATGGTCACGTGGTTAGTTGAAATCATTAGACCAGCATTTCTTAAACATATGTAGGTCACGGACCCCTCGTACATCCTAATAAAGTTTACGTACCCCCACAAGAAGAAACGTTTCAATTAATGCTCGAAATTAGGTCTTAATCATTGTAGTAGTAATCGAAATGTCTGCAAAGCCTCTTAACCCTTTCGAAATGTCAGACCAGAGCCTATTTACCCTTTAAATCACATTCATGGACCTCTTAATTCACGGACCCCTTAGGGGTTCACGCCTTCACGGAACCCCCGGTTGAGAAACCGTGCATTAGACGTTAGTTCATGAAGTAAAACCCATACACGTCACGCAGTTTTGTAAACGTTTGCTTATGTGTGCCAGGAGGTCCAAGAATAGTTTAGAACTACATCGGGGGGCAAGACCGTCGCGAATAAAATTATATCGATCACGTGACTTTCGCAAACACCCGATGGCGAATGAAACCGCAGGTATCGGAAACTCACTCGCTCTGAGCCGTATCTGCCAGAGATCGTCTCGCACGTCCAGCATCGACATGAGCAGCTGCATCTCGCACGCGACGTTCGAGGGTGAGAGGTCGTCGCCATGGTGAGCGATGGCGCCGGTGATGCGTGACAGGAGCAGGTTGTTCAGTTGGATGGTCGCTTCTTCGTTGTCCTTGACCAGTTGGCTGATCAGGCTGTGAACCTGTTAATGCAAAAAGTTGAGAAAAAGACGAGTTCAACGTCAGAACTCCTGAGAACCCAACGAAACACATGACGTGTGGGAAGGTTCCGGTTTGTACGACGCTGGAATCTTTGATTGTACACGTCATGTGTTTCTGACGCGAAAAGCTTTAACACAATTCTAACGAAAAAAGCTTTGAAACAATTGAGTTTATCTCAAATACTTCGTAAACAATCGTCTTGTCTTAAACACAAGAACAATGTCACTGATCCGATGCGCAAGCACCGCTGAACTAAATTATTAAAAAAACGGTCGAGTAAAATGATTTGTAAAAAAGTGATACGAAACCATCAGCACCTGCTTTCGACTCTTCAACGAACCCCTGCGCAGATTGTACGTGATCAGCTCACCGATCACTCCGCTCGACACCAGCAGCGGCTTCGCGTGAACGTTCGTGGCCAGCACGCGCAGGAGGGTGACGCACTGTTGCGCGCTCGCGGTGGCACACCCGAAGCAATCGGGCACGCTCTGGCTCCAGGCGCACGACGACGTCGGCACGTGCTGCGAATAAACAAGAAGCTGCCTTGTCGGGCCAAACCAAGGCCTCCTGAGGCCTTGACCAAACCCAAAAATGTTTCGCAAACAACACTGTCCAGCTCTGAACGATTACACACGGTTAACGACAATGCTGCGTGGGAGATATGACGAAAGAGATATCTTGTTTAAAAATTAAGGATATTGGTTATGGAGGTAATACTGCAAACTGCTTATTTTAGGCGGGATGGCAAGCAAAGCTTCAAAATAAGAAGGGGGCAAGTGAGCGCTCACCCGCTGCTTGGCGTCGACGCCGCTGACGGCCGACAACTGTCGTTTGTCGTATTCGACGATCTCGCTGCGAGACGCCAGTACAGTGCGCATCACCGACGAAAGCTCCGCGAACAACGTTTTGCACTCCTGGTAACAAAAAAAAAACAAAATACGAACAATTCCATGAACAGGTTTAAAAACGCCAGACCACGTGATAAACGCAGTTCAGAGCAGAAGCGTTCGGTCGCATATGAAAGCGCCCTGCAGTGGTAAACAGATCGCGTTGTTTTGTTCAGAGAATAGCGCGACGAACAAACAACGCCAGACAAAATTTTCGATGCGATTAAAATAACATCGCAGCAACGACCCTGCGTTCAGACAAGTCCGGGCAAACGCCGTGCAATGCAAACACACCTGACAGTATTTCCTGGCGAGATGTTGTATGCTGTTGCTGACTGACGTGCTGGTGCTGCCGCTTGGGGAGTTGCTGGATCGGTACGCACCTGGTTCCGAGCTCTTGTTTCCGTTTTTTGGGGGGGACGCATCGCTTGGTTCAGGGGCTAAGGCGTCAACATCCGAGGAAATATGAGATATCTGAAGTGGTTTACAAGAGGAACTTAAAGCACGTTATGGCAGTGGCAAAAAAGTAAAATGCCCGGATGTGCCACGCAAAAACCACGCCAAGTGTTACTAGGGCTTTACCTGAAGCAACAAAGCTTCAAGCTGCGGCTTGTGAGCGTTGAGCTGTTTGTAAATATTGTCTGCTTTTTCCAGCAAAGTGACGACATTGCTGACCATTTTCTTGCGATCCTCTTCGTTTTCTGCAACATAGTTATCAATGTTAACGTTTTTTTGGCTTGCTGACACGAAATGGACATAAGAACAAAAAATCACCGTTACAAATTCATATAATACAATTCGTGAAAATCAAAGGCAAAATAAATAGCTTTGTTTGTTTATTGACTTACCTATGGTATCGACTGCGCAGCAGCTTCGTGCAGTGACGTTTATGTCAAACTTTGCATATTTGGAAAATCCGCAAACGTTGCACAGGTAAGGATCCTTCTCGTCGTAGTTGATGCTTCGGCACTTGTGGCACTGGAAGACGTTCTCGCCGCAGTTACCACAAATACCAGGATTGGCCTGTTGTTGAAATAGAGAGACAGGGTTGCCAATTACGCTTTTTTGAAGCCAGATTATGAAATTCTGGCTTTTTTTCAGAGCTGCATATTCATTACAAATCTCTTCTGAAAACAGTCTTAACCATGCAGAGTGCGCAGAATATTGAAAAAAATTTACTTTTGCCCTAAAAATGATCAATGTTATTGATAAGAAACAAATGTACGACAGTGTAATTATGGTGAAAGAAAATGCTTCCAAGGAGTGGAATTGTATTATATCGATGTTTCTGACGAGTTTTAATGTCTATTTTCTGTTTGGTTATTCATGTATCATGTGTATATGCCGTAAAACTGCTATCTGGCTTTTTTGAGACACGGTCTGGCTTTTTTTGGTGAAAACTGGTTGGCAACCCTGGCGAGAGATGAGCGAAGGTCAAGCAGCGTTGAAAAGGCGACTCGAGGATTAAACATGTGGACCGGAGCATGATCACAAAAAATCCGTCAGTAGTCTGGTTGTACGCTAGCTGTGTGAGAATTGAAGCGCTTTTCAAGCTTAAGCTACAATGTTGGGCAGTTTGCGTCACGATGCTTCCAACACAACGCTTTTCACATGCTTCAGAAAACAAGATTTTTTGGCTATTGCATGAACCTGCACCCGAAAAACAACAATTCATCAGAACGAAGCCCTCAGGACCTTGCTGCCGCAAAATAATACGTAACTGACAGAAGCTCAGTTCATTGTCAGTCGATGTCTGGCAAGGAAACTTAGCGTCGCTTCGAACGATCGAAGATCAGGAAAACTCCATAAAGCGCTGACGAGTGGCTGCTCAGAGCGTTCGGCGAACATTGCGCACCTGCACCGACGCGCTGCACCTCGGACACTGCAGGGTCTCGATGGACGCCGATACGTTCTCGTAAAAATCAGTGAATTCCAGCATCAGGTTGGTGGCGACGATCGGGAGCGGGAGGTCGAAGCGGATCTCGGTCTCGCCCTGAAAAACGCATTCGACGCTGAACCGCAGCTGCGACAAGCGTCTCGAAAAATCAGTGGCGAAGCATGGAATTCACTTCCGCTTTCCCCGAAAGGCGGTGTTGCCTACCTGAGGTACGGTCACAGATTTCGCTTTGTGCCACATTGACGGGTTGTTCTTCAAGTCGACGATAGCAGGGACTTTCTTGTTGTTGTAATACATCACAGCCGTCCTGATCTGTAAAAGAATTATTAACTCACTCTGATGCTCCGGAGCCATGTATACCGCAAAGTTCTTGAACCTGTGTCCACTCCCCTCGAAAAAACACAAAACTCCCCTCAAATACACTAAACTTCGTAAAAATAGTCTTTCCTCTTGGTATTCGCGGCCGTAAGGGATATCTGCACAAAGATACATTCACGTTCACAGGTGTTGGTCAATCCGACGATTACAGATCGATTTGCAATTCTTTTTTGTAGGAATAGTTTCGAAACAACAGCTGGCAACCAGGTCGTAACAAGGGGGGCTCAATGCCCGTGGCGCCGAAAAGCCCCAACCGTGTTGCAAGTACTTCCTTCAATGCAGTATATTAACTCCCAAAATACCTTAGGTTCGAACATGGGGGTGCTAAACCTGTTTCTTGCCCCGGGCGCCATCTAACCTCGGTACGTCCCTGCTGGCAACCCACCTAAGTATTAGTAATGATGCCAAGGTAGCAGGCTTGCTGTTGTTAGACCCTACTACTTGTACCCATACCCCACTTTAATTGCAAGTCACTACCAGGTCTGTTCGTGACTGCAATCTGTGTGCCTATAATAATTAGCGTGATTTCTACGTAAATTGTCACATAAATAAATGAAAATAAAATAACCGTTGAATAGGTCTAGCAGACCCAATGCACAACTTACCATTTTCGTTCGCTTAATATCAGAGACTTTGATCGAAACTTTCTGGATTTCGTAGCTGCCATTAAGTTTTACGATTTGCTGCGTTGTCGTGTATCTCGTGTCGGATTTAATGCTCGTCAACTTGATATTGCTCATCGGCGCCTCCAGGTGGTTGCACACCAGGCACGGATTGCTTTCCAAATAAAATCCGTCGAATTGCACGTAATCTGAAATTCAACAATCGTGTAAAAGAGCATTTTGCTCAAAAATGCTCGGCGAAGCCTCTAAAACATTGATCGCTCTTACTGGCCAGCTGTCCGTAAAGTATTGCATTCTGATGATTCGATAAGAGCCTGTTCTGTCGTTGCAGCAATCGGACTGTAGCGTCGGTGAACGTCTTTGCTGCTTCCTGCCCAGAAAGAACACCAAGTTTAACGTCGCGTTATCGGAACAGGATTTTTACCAACTAAACGCAACTACCTTTGAAAGGCCCAACTTCATGGAGACGTAGCCCAGGAGATCGACAAACTGCGCAGCTTTTTGTCCGTACGAAGGTGTAAGCGCGCAAAGTTGCCACATGGTGTTTACCAACCTGAGTTGGTTACCTTCATCAGTGCTTCTAAAAACGCAAAAAACTCCCCGTAGAAAAGAAAAGCAACTTCAAGGCTTATTTTTCGAAATGATGAACTCCACGACAAACAAACCCACCTGAAAAGATTCAGACAGAGGGCGTGCGCGCTCCACCTGATTGCGGTTGAGTTCATTTCCAACAGGAAATGACGCAAGAACTGCAAAAGCGAATCGTCTGAAATCTGACTGAGAATTTGCTGAGTAAGCTGCTGACTCATGCTTTTGTCGCTCGTTTGAGGCGAAGGCGCCGGCGGTTTCGATTCCCTGCCGCCGCTCGTTCGCGCAGAAGGAGCCGACGCTTTCACGCTGGTCTTCACCATTTTCTTGGTCTTGTCCGACAGGGCCGGAGGCAACGACGTCGCCCACAGCAGAAGCTTCAAAGTGTAGGCGGCGACGCTCTCGTCGCCGCGAACGCTCGTGTCGAGCAGGAAGGGCAGACAGTCAGGATTGCCGAGGCAGTACTTCTGCCAGTTTCTCACTCTCTGGTCGGCGATGTCGCAGCACTGCTTGATTGTTTCGACCAAATCGATCAGTTCGTTGTACGTCAGGTTGAGGCCTTGCGTCAGATCTCTCGCATTCTCTTCTTCACTTACCCATTTGCACAGCCGGCAGCTTTCCCGGATGTAGAAGTCCAGGGCGTACAGGTCCCTGTCTTCGCGGTACTTTTCCTGCGACACACACACGTACAACGCTCAAGAGCAATCTCATCCACCCTGGCCACGCAGTCAGCGTAAGTTAAGGATAATGTACAAAGTCGTCAGCTGGCAGTTATTTTACTGTACTTTGGCACTGTACACAGAGAAGATTTTCCTATAGAGCAAGAAAGTTTCATTCGAATGGCTAGTTTTGCCCATAGCTTGCCATAATCACCACACATTGAGAGCTTTGCTACTGGGTCGTTTCAATAAACAAAAATTCACAGCAATCACACGACCACAGGTTGGTCCAAAGGTTGCCGCTGCTTGGAAAAACGCAAAGGAATACATGAACAAAAACACCACATTGTTCCTTTTCTTTCTTTTGTATAGACTATTGAGAACAAGCAACTGGTTCTAAACTATCGCGGCAAAAACACCAGACGGCATGCCGCTTGTTCCAGCTGTGCTTCTCTTTCGGTCGACGATCCTATCTCGTTATGGAACATTTGCACAAGCGCAACAAACAATCACTGCCTGGTGTATCATCTGTTATCATCCAAATGACTTACACAGATCAGCCAAACCATTCCAATTACCACAAGACGAATACTACGATTAACGAAAAAGTAACAGGACTGTGAAGTAAGAATATTCTTTTTGAAGCATTTGATGGTAAAAAGAATTTGGCAGCTCCAGTAACAACTTTCAAGTTCCAAAGTTACAGTATACAGGTATAAGGTTTTGCTATCTTAATGTGCTTACAAAGACTTGCAAAGAGGTTCGCGACTGATTCAGTTTCACTGCATGACAAACGGCCGTTAGATACAGAGTTGCTGTTGAACATGTTTCATAAGTTCTTGCAAACCGGTGCTTTCTCCAATTTAACCACACATTACACCATACAAAGCTCCACTTTATTATGTTCATTATCGTCATGTCAACGGGATGTCATGCTACGTACCAAGCCTAACATAATTTGAAAGACAATTAACCAAATGCACGTGAACAAGAGCGATGACTGTGAGTCATCTGCTAGTGCTTAGGAAGGTATCGAAGTCCATGCGACACCAAAGCGGAACACGAATTCAATCCGGTATTTCGCATAACTTTCGAGATTATCAATCGCGTTGATAAAGGAGTAGAAAGCAAAGCATTCGACAACCAGTGAAGCTGGACGTCCGGTTGTTCGACCAAAACCGAACCTACCTTCGAGCCAGCGATGAAAAGCAGGAGCTTCCTCGCTTTCTGACGCACAGCGGAGTGGACGTCCGGCGACAAGATGTAGGCCGAGGAAAGCTTGCGCCATTCGGCCCCGAACATGGCGCCCACGCTCGAACCGTACGTGACGTACATCTTGCGAATGACGTGGGGCAGTTCGAAAGCGATCTCGGTGATCAGTTGCATGTAGGGCTCGAAGACCATGCCCGCCTGGCTTTGAACGAACTGGCGAGGGAAAAAGGGAGTCATGTCGCGCAGGGCGCGATTGGCCGGAGGTTTGAGGAGCGCCGACTGCGCGGATGGGTCGCCGATCGCGTGCTTGAGGTCCGCTTGCTTCTGCCAGTGCACGGTGTACAGGACGCTGCAAACACACCGGCATCTCGTAGTTAGGTCTCCGGCGAGCACCCTCGCTATTGTGGATTAGCTTAGTTGGAACGCGACGCGTTTGCCAACACTGAATGGACACACTTGTTGGGTTGAATTTTAGAGAAGTCAACTTCTTTTTTGTTTTTCGAATATACAAATAAATGGATGTAAAGAAGTCGCCATAAGTTTTGGATGCGTCACCGTTGGACCTGATTTAGGACAGGCCTACAAATCAGGTCTGTTGTATGGAAAAGCGAAGATTCAGACTAGTGGTTTTAAGGGGTCGTGCTTTATTACATTTGCTTTATTCGATTTTTAGATGGGGTCGTTGGGATTATAGTAAGTTGCAAGGGTTGAAAAACCACTGCTTTAGATTGTCCATTTACAACAGTATTCTTTACCAATCCTGGACGAAGTTAGCAGTTTCTGCGATTAACACGTCAGTTAAATGTCAAACTTAGGAACGAACTCCGATAGCAAACTTCTCAGCCCCACATACTTTAACAGTCACTACCCCCTCCCTGGTGGTTGCACCACGCTGAGGCAGGACAGCAGTTGTTGAAGAAGACTTTCTTCTAAATCACAATTCGCATGATGCGGTTAAGATTAACAGCGAGCACGTTCAACAACAGCCATCGCCGAGGCCATTACAATCGAAGCAACCAAACCCAGTCCGGATGAAGAAATGGCTGAATTACTTGAGCAACTTGAAACAGAGTTCCACAACGTTTTCTTCCGCCAAAATTTTCTTCGTTCTGCTGAAAACAGTGCCGCCCACGTCTTTGTCGCCGACGTCGGGTTGCGACTTCGACGCAGGTCGATAACCGGACGGTTTGCTGACCAAGGCGATGAGGAGACGCATCATCATCAGACACACCTTTAGCACAAAACAACTCAATGCAGTAGAGAGGTAACTAAATTAATACATAAAACGGGCGGGGCGAACAAAGCTACGCCAAAACAACGTAAAAGTCAATGTAACTATCGCAACAAATCGCTAGGTGACGTCACCACAAATCTCTACTTTTTCGAAACAGACTACGTCGATGAGAGAACAAACAAGGTTGGGGTTATTCTGCACCACGACCACTACACGCATGTTGCATTGCCTTGGCAACGGGGGATATACGCTACGTTGCGATGCAACAGCAAACAATAACAACGGTCGATCATTTTTCCCCGGAATCGAGTTGTACACGCAACAGTAATTTCAAGTATCAGCATTTACGCTGCACAGGCAGAAGCAACGGACCTCATGCTTGGGTGTGCACTGCACGATGCTTTCACCGGATGCCTCCAACTCCGAACTGAGGCGATTTACTATTTTCACCACTATCTGGCGATGAAGCACAACATGCGATTCATCGCTGAAGTCCAGCGCTGTGATAAGCGTGTGGAACACCTGAAAAAATGAAACAATCGCACGAATTACAACCATTAGAAAAGCTGAATGCTTGCAACAATCGACGTATTCGCTAAGGTGTAGTTCTCATTTTTTTGACAAGTTTCTTCACTTCTGGGCAGCTAGTCTCAATTGCATTCGTTGTATCTGTTAAGCTGCATTTGATGCACAACACCGAGGAACACGGCGAATCTTCATGGAGGGAGAACCGAGATGGACCGCATGGCACAACTCCTGCAGCGTGCCTTCGCCTTTAAAGTTTATCGACATGCAGTACCTCAATTGCTGTTGTTTTGTCCGAGTAGGGTGAAAATTTGCACCGTTGACTGCCACAAAATTGCGACGACATTTCAGTTTGTTTTGCTTCGTACATAGTGAAATTCGTTTTACAAACGCTTATTACATGTTTTCAATCGATTTTTAACCTAATTCATGTCAGGCAGGCAAGCATTGTGGGCGGGCATGACTTTTTTTCTCTCTTCGCTGAAGCTAACCGCCCAAACACCACATCAGGCTTCCCGCACCCGTTCGATATGACGTCCAAATCAAATTTCCCCACCGGCGGTATAGATTTGCCAAACCTGTGGGTGCCAGTATTCGGGCCATCAGAGACATCTCTCTAAACTCCCTCACCGACAGCTTCACCACCGGTTCAAGATGGACGGCAGTGAAAGTAAACTTTGCACCGTCAACGCGTTCTGTTATGGATTTAATACAGGAAGAAGACGAAGTGTTTCGATATCCTGAAATACTTATACCTCTCGGTCTTTTATGACAACAATCCACCAACGTAAATGTTCGTTTCGCGGGCACACCAGCCACCTTTGTTTCTTTTAACGAACATGAAAATGAATTTTAGCCACTGATGGCCACGTTCGACCAACGTAATGTTATAAAACATTATTCTGGCACGCACAGTCGTCGCATAGGTGTTCACAACCCTTGTATATATGTTATAAGATCACTTAGCCACCGTTGAGCGCAACACTGTGCTCGCATCACACTTGGGCCAACAACCTTCGCCGGTATTTTCACATCATCCGATGCAGTCATCGTATATCATGCACAACAGAATACAGTTTGCAGGCATTCATAGCTGAGCACAGCGTTAAACGAGACCAAGCATTGGTAAAAACACACACAAAGCTGTTTAAGTGCGTCTAGAACAGGGTATAAGACGAACGAAATCGAACTTGCGTAATTTCACGAGCAAACAAAAGTCTCATCGTAGTAGTGGTGATGATATTAACTGGAAAAACACATACACCGCCCCTTTGCTCGTAACGTATGAAGCCTCGATACTACGACAAGCAACCAAGTCACGAAGCTTCAGTTGCACACCGCGACGCCCGACAAGAGATGAAGAACTTATCCGCGTCTCTACGTTGAACAAAACAAAGAACAACCAACTTGGAAAAAAGGAATGCTCCTTTCCCCGCCAAGCGCTTCGACGTCTTCCAGCTTCGCAAAGAGCTCGCACAAGATAGACACGCGCAGTTCGGCGAGTCTCTCCGAACTGATCGTTTCGTCGCATTTGCGGCTGGGAGCGCCGGGCTGCTCTTCAACGCCGTCGCCCGCGACCAGCGGTGGCGCGTCTTCCTGGGTCGGAGTTTCCAGCACGGCGCTGCCGGACTGCTCGCCCGCGTCGCTGGCGCTCGAGCTGCTTTCTTCCGACAGGGAATGATGTCGTTGATCGCTGACAGCCTGTTCTTGCGGCAACGCCGCCGCCGGGTTAACGGTCGGTGGCATCGGCTGCTGGAAAAAAACAGCAGTTTTTCGAACGGACTGGAACAAACTTCACAAAACAATGGAACATTTTCATGCGATATCGTGTTGGTTAATATCTTCGGTTGCCATGAACGGTCCAATGGCAGCCAGGGCCCCATGCACCAAGCTCAGAGCGCATACTTGAAGTATACAATTTGCGCGATCTTGGCCCAAAGCGCTGGTTGAAGCGTAGCAGCATCGTGCGAGTGAAAGACTCTCGCGGACACTCGATTACAAGCTCAGTTATAGATCAGGGGCGTGTTTCAGTGGCCACCACAGCAAAACCAGCAACTCATAAACGTTCAAAAGCACCAAGTAACAGAAACTGCTCACAAATCAACTTTTTTGTGGTTAATTAAGCTCACATGAAGGATTTTTTACCGGAACGACGGGACATGTTGGAACAACCTATAACACAATTCAGGGAAAACGACTTCACCGCTTCTAACTTAAAACACACAAGAGTGATTTTGAAACACAGCATGTCATGACATATGAAAGTGCCCTTCGAAACCACCAGGGAGCACTAATTTTAAAAAAATCTAAAAAACAGCCACGCTGCTATTTATTTATGCTCATTCCTCTTTCATTAGCGTCAAGTTCTGAAGGGACTTGTGCAGGTGCAGAAAACCTGCAAGAAATACAACATGGTTTTCAACGTGGGCAGCTGAGTTCGTTTCGCACCAAAGCGCAAGCACGACCGTGATAACGTGGCTTGCTCCGCAGCTTATTGGAAGGCCTTTGCGAGTCTCTTTTGCGGTAGGAGTAGCAAGCAAAGCTGTTTTGCGAAGCTTCTTTGCGACATTCCGGACGCATGGATGAAAAAAATCGCAGCTGACGATTTTTTGTTCGGAACAGAAGAAACTCGACGCGCGCGGTGAGATTTTCAGCGCAACGCATGTGCGGCCCCTTCGGACACAATGAACTGATGAGGCTGTTCGCGAACAGAAAACAGTTAAAACCTACGTTTTGTTGCTGTTGATCTTGTTGCTGGAGACTGAGAGCGATCGCGTATTCAACCATCGCTTCGTCATCGTCAGGATCAGGTGGGAGGAGGTTGGGGAAGTCGATGCCCATCAGCATGTTTTCCAGATCATGGTTGCCAACTGGAAAAAGATCAAGTAAAATATCATCCAAGAAAATAATAAAAAAAAACTCCAAAAAACTCAATATAATCAAATAAACACATTGAAACAGCCAACAACACGGGCGGAATTAACGTTACGCAATAAACATTTACCGACCGGGATGGTTAGACAATGTAAATACATGTTAACAATGGCATGGTATTTACGCAAAGCCTGCTTTTTTTACCTTCGTGATCGTCTTCACCAGCCATTGCTCTCATGACGTCAATCGCCAAGCTGCGGGATTCGTTCAGTTGCGGTTGATGTACGCCATTTCCGGAAGCGCTCGCAGGTCCAGCGCCGTCGGTGTCGCTGCCGACGACGAGCAAGCGAGCGTAATCTTCGGCGGCGCTTTCCGGAATCGACACCGTCACATCCTGAACATCGCGGCAGATAATAGCAACTTCGCCTTCACGCTGCGGTGCACAGATGGCGGCGGCATTTGACCGAGATGAGCTTAAACGCATTCCGGGCATTGACTGCTTTTTTTCTGGTCAGCGACTATAGTTTTTTTCAAACTAATTTTTCAAAAGAGCATATTTGTCAAACGACCCCATGTACAATGAAGGGCTTTACCCGGGACGCAATGGACGCGTCATCAATGGCGAACAAAGCGAGGTATTTTTGAATTTAAAAACAAACCTCACGATTCGAATGCAAATCTACGTCATCGAAACCGAGCAAGACGTTTCGCAAAGAATCGGTCAAGAAAAAGATGTACCTGGTCGAAATACTGTTCCTCGCCCGCTAATACTGCGGGATGCAGATCCATGTCCACGAATTCCTCGTTGTCACCATCTTCCCCCACATCTTCAACGTCAACCTCTTCCTCTTCCTCATCTTCGTCATCATCATCGTCTTCTTCTTCTGCGTCGTCGATGGTTCCACCAGTGGTTCCCTGACTACTCATGTGTGACCCGGGCCTTTCCTGGTGAGCAGCAACCAGAACAAAGCCCCGTCCGGACCCTCCTTGGCCTGTCGCTTTCTGCAGAACGAGACGGGATTGTCAGCTGTACCGAATCCCACCGCAGAAGCAGTAGCGTTACACGGAAAAGCAAGTTGCCAAACAAGCTGTTCGATCATTAGAACACTGCCCCCTATCTTTAAGCAATTTCCAATGAAGTATTTAATGTATAAAGCTGCAGTTAAAGCATTAACTCCACGCTACTGTTTCATCCTACTTGCAATGTATATGCGATACACCTTAAACTTTGTTCTGCGATTAGTTTTTTTTTTGCCTTATTCAAATTTTCCAAGCACAAGTTTGATTGAACAGATCACAATCCACCAACCGAAGACGTGCTCTGCTGGACTGTCGAGGCGACAGAGGGCGGTGACGTCGACCGCGTGCTGGGGAGGGTGTCGGACGACTTGCTGCGACTCCTCTTCACGTTAGGTCCGGCGCTGTCGACGGCGTGCTCGCGCTTCACGCGCAACAAACGAACCAGAGCAGCTTTCGCCGCGTAACTCACTCTGGGGTTGGCGTGCGTCAGTAGCTGGTAATAGAAGCTGCTGGCGTTCGGGAGCGTGCTGGGAATGGTGGCTGACGAACATAAAATCAATAAATAATAATAATCAAACAAGTGATCTCACGCGCGAACTTGCTTTTCTTTCTATTTATCTGTATTATAAAAGCCGTCTTTTTGCTTTATCGCACAGGAATCGCACACATAATCATTTTAGCTGACGTCAGCGAGCGATAGCTAAACGGTCAACAAGCGCTTACGCCACAAGTGTTGTCGTACATGTGAACCAATGGGGAAAGTACTTGTAACACGCCTCGATTCAAAACACAACACGAGAAATGAATGCGCGACTCCCGGAGTAAGATTACGTCAGCGAATCAATGTAACCCGGGATGTTTGCAGGGAAACGTGTCCTCTACTCTCGACGGCGACGCACTTTGAAACAGCTACTTGCTGCTGATACGTTAACATTTACATGGATTGCATAAATAGTTGCTACCTTCGCCGACGCGAAACAGTGTTTGAAAAACAGCCGATCCGAGATTACCAGAAACAGCGTGAATCACGTCGATCATTGCTTTGACCGTCAACTCGACCCTCGTCATTCCAGGCAAGCAAGCTGGGATCAACACTTTGCTTCGAGGTTTACTGGCGAGAAGTCTCCAAAAAGCTACCATCATTCCCTTCAGCAAATTTCCGTGGAATGCACTGGAAATACAACGTAGTGCGTCCAAATCTTTCAAAAAATCTGCCTCTGCCGAGAGGCTTCGAGAACTGAAGACGCCATTACCATGTTTGAAGCAATTTTATCAAGTTCGGTGTCATACAGGGCGCTGATCCTGGTGCAGTTACTTGAAAGAAGGCGAATGCAAGTGTATAGTCATGCGCAACCAGGTTTTTTAAGGCGTTTTAGGGACCCGATTCGGGTCCCTAGAATCAGGGAAAATTATCATCGGGTTCCTACAATCAGAGAAAATCGGGTCCCTACAGGTCCATACTAGGCACCTAACATTTTCCTTGAAAAAAAACCTGTGCGCAACCAAGAATCGCTGCAGATAACTGAAAAAAGCTGCAGAGCAGGAAGATCTCGAAGATCAGATAAAAAGGAGAGATCATCCTCGGACAGCATGAGCAATAAGTCATTCACAAAGCAATAACACGCCGATGCTTACTTTTCCGCATCAAGGGCGGCTTCCTGGTCTGGGTTTGTTTCAACGTCAACAATCTGTAAGCAATAGAGCAATAACAAGTAAGCAATAGAGAATGACAAAAATTGAACGAACGCCTGTCAGCGTTACTCGGTTTGCTTAACGTGAAATTCACGCTATATCAGTCAAAATAACACATCAGCACGAACACCGAAACAATACATCAGCACGAACACCGAAATAACACATCAGCACGAATACCTCCTAAATAGCACACCAGCACGTACACAGAAATAACACACCACCACGAACACCGAAATAACACATCAGCACGAACACAGACGTAACGGGGTCCATCCGTGCAGGCAACTATTAGCGATCAAGCGTTGAAACTAAAACTGCTTGTACAAATGACGAAAATAGTCTTGTGTAACTGCGCACAAGACCTCACGCAAACGGGTGCCAGTGGACGAGCGAAGAAATTGAAATGACGCTGGTCACCTGCAAATCGTCGCGCTTCGCTTCGAGCTGCATGTTGCTCGGTCTCTTCCTGGCAATGCGCGACAAGTGGGACAAGAGCTGCTGGAACGATTCCTCGTCCAGGACTCGCGACGACGAGTCTGTCCCCAACTCTTCCTTAAACGAGTCGAACGCGTGCTTCACTAGGACCTCGTCCTGAACGTCAAACACAGCAGTTGAGCGTTTTAGGTTTCCGACCTCTCAAACTACGCCCAGAAGAATAATTAGTCTCACTGAGAAATGCATAGAAATAGACATGTGAGTCTTACAACGAAGGACAGGCATTCCGCTTTGTTCGGGAACAGCCTCATCATCAAACACTTGACATTGGAATAGACAAGCGACGACAGCGATTCTTTGAGCAAAGTTGAAGTGACAAGGAGGGCTTCGCTGTGGGAAGCTGGGTTGGTCGAATCCTGTCGAAGATTTGTCCACAAAAAATTTAAAAGCTGTTAATTAACTTTTCAAACATAAAGCAATACTTTGTTTGCTGTAAAAAGTCATGTTTTTGCTTGGTTTCATAAATGTTATCTTATAAGCATCCTATGATAGAAGTGTCCAACGCCAAAAGGAATTTCAACAAAATATCACCTTGAAACTTTCGCTGAAGGAAGTGTTCAGTGTCATCAAGCAAACTGCCAAGAATTCATCGGTGACGCCTGATCAGCAAAGAGGATGTTATTGGGAAAAACTCCAGAAAGAACCTTGAGGTAGTGAGATAAGCGGACTGGGGTGCGTTGTGCTCACCTGTGCTTGATATCGATGCGTTGGTGGCTTCGCCGGACTCCGCGGAAACGTCAGACTCGGAATCGCTTCCGTTCCCAGCAGCTCGTTTATTTGAACGCTTGCTGGCGCAAGACGACTGCGACGATGACGCAGTTTTGGAATCTGGAGACAAAGGAAATATTGTGTCGTTTCAGCAATTTTTCATACGTCACAATGATGCAGGCAAAAAAAAGGCAAAATCTTACTCGTAGAAGGTTCGTCTTGTGGCCAGCCAAAGGCATCCTTCGTTTTACCGTATATTTTGATACTGTCGATGATAGTATTGTCATCAGGATCTTCAGACGATCCACAAGTGAACAGCAGCTGAAAATGGTCAACACAAGACATAGAAGTCTTCATCTTACCGCACCAGACCCATCTGTGACTGAACCAGACCTAACGTTACTGGTCGCAAATGTTCCGGGCTAGCCTGTAGCGACCGCTGCAGTATAACGTCAACCTCATGTTGGAAAAAACTGGAATACACGAAACATAACATGTTCAATCTCAATCAAGATGGCAGGGAAGGTTCTCGGCCGTGATATCGCAAGAGATGCGACAATGGTTTTGGGACGAGCCGCGCACCAGATCACTGTCGTGAGCTTGTAACCTATGCACAGATGCTTTGTTCAGTGGCACGCGTCAAAAGCGTTTGGGTCATTAACACGAGCTCACACTATATGGAGAAGTTATCGTTTACGATCGATCCAGCTGCACTCAAGACAGGCAGTGAAATCTCCACTTCCGGAACAGTTGTTTAAATCTGTGACACTTTGCTGCACTTTCCACTAAATAAGGATTTTCTTAGAAAACAATTATGTTGAGAAGACAATAGTTCACTCAATGACACCTGCCAGACTTCAAATCACGCCGCAAGATCGTATCAACGCAACGCGGTACTTGTCAACAAACAATGTTACTTACGCAAGACTTGAACTCAATCGATTCTGCCCTGGTCAGTGGGAAGTCGTACCAGCGAGGACGAGAGATGCAAGGTCCGAGAGAGATGTACCGCTGTCCGATGGAGACATGGGTGGGGGCGGTCACCGAACCCTTGTTCCCGACCAGCATCCGGATCCCGGTTATCACCTTTGCACGAGTGCGTCATGAGACAAGATATTAGCGCAGGAAAGTCAAGACGGTTGAGAACGTATGTGGAGGTGAAGGCTTTCAAAACGACCATCCACGAAATATTACTCGGGAGAATAACAGCAACAAACATCGACGATGCTCGCACATCTCTACTCGACTATTCCCACTCAGTTTCGGTTCACACATTCACGGGTTCATTCATTCATTTTTCACATCCATTTTCCTGTGGGGAAAGTTGAGGGGGATAGCAGCCACACATGAAAGCAACAAGTTGAAAAAATATTTTGCACATAGAGGCAAACAGGATCATCTTCGCCGTTCAAACGTAGTTTACAAACTAACGTGCATCTGTGAGTCAAATTACATTTGAACGACTCGCCGGAATTTAATGACCCGAATCAATGAATATAAATTCGACCAACCCTCCGAGATAGGAAAACATGTACGCCAATCCCATGCAACGATTTAAAGCGATCACAAGTGCTGGGAAACATCACCGGTAAAAAAAAACGTCTACACCAGTCTCTAATACAAGAACAACAACCGGATCTTCACGTGAGTGGTTCCGCTGTTTAACACTTACGACAACTCTTACGTATCATAGCCACACGAATGCTTTCGCACGGCACTTTCGCCGTTCTGTGTCACTAGTTTATTATACTTTTTTAAGATGACTTATGACCAAGTCGAAACGTCGAACAAAAATCACACGCTTCCGTTAGTTGTGGCCGCAGTGTTCACAGTTGTGTCTGCAGCGACACCGTGTATCGTTAACCACAACACCAACGGCTTTACCATGTTCGAGCTCTTGTTGGTGATCAGTATGGTGAAGCTGTTCTTTCCCATGACGTACATTCCTGCAATCAAGCGATTATAAAGTCAGCAACACCAGCAGCATCGGTTCTCGACTGAATATGAGCAGCACCCGCATCGACAAGCATCAGCCTCCAGTGATTGGGATACGGCGAAATAACTATAAAACCTGAAACGACTTTATAACCATTCGGTTCTTTTCGTCGCTACGTCGGTTGTACAGAAAAAGTCAAAGCCGTTCGAAGCAAAGTCATTCAAAGCGGTGTACAGGTCTACGCTTTGAGTGAAAAATAAGAAACCACCTCAGCTCGATGTCAAGGCTAACGATTAACGTGCTGCAGCGGTATTTGTTTCATGTGAATCACCCAAAACTTCCTTTCTTTCCAGAAGCAACACTCCTTTACCCGAGATCTATCAAAGGTAGTCTCCTTTGCAACAGAGAAACAGTCGCAGATGTTATACGGAGCAAATATTCTGCTTTACTGGGGCGTAGCCATCTTGAACAGGTCTCGTATTCGAATAAAATTTTACATAAAATCAATTGCAAGTGATATTAGTTTAAAATTTTTCGTCGCTTTGCGCGCAAATCGACCTATGACCGCATGACAAAAGCGCAAAAACGTCATACAACAAAAACGCGAGCAAAAGTTTGCGATGATCGCGACTGACCAGCGCTGTTCAAACGGTTCTTGATCTGAGCGGAATTGTAAACTTCCAGCAGCTCGCCGCCGAACTCAAAATCGCTGTTGCTGAACACCTGGCAGTGTTCGAAGAAGTCGATCGGGAAGTTGGTTTCCTCCGATTGCGCGTCCTTCGCTGTGCGAGGAAGAGCAAAAAAATAATCACCGATGCGAAACGGCGAGAAAATAAACGACCGGTCGCAATACTCACGTTTCGGACCAATCGACGAAGATTTCTTTGAACTTTTTCCGGCTCCTGAATAATAACAAGAGTCAGAAAGGTTACCTCTGAGCGCAGGTAAGTTATACTACAACGAATCGAAACGACGGTCAAAAAATTTAAGTCGTTTCAATTCCAACACACGTTGAACTCTTCAACGGAATGCGTCAAACTTATTAACAAGCTCCTCAGTGTGTCTCATACGGCATGAAACCAGCGAAGGACATCATGACCATCGCCCCCCGTGGCCAGGGCCTGACGGAGGGCAGTTCCCCCCCGGCGTCTTAGAACTAGCTGGCGCGTAATCCGCAACTACTTGGCTAGTACGAAAAACATAAAGTTGCTGAAAGAAACGCCAAACCTAGCACAGCAGATGGCTGCAATCGAGGTTGCAGCCAGAAGACAGTCATGTCTGACGCGGCCGAATAAATCCTCAGTGATCCGTCCTCGCACAGCGTGATCACGCTGGTGCGTTCAGCATTGTCCGAGTCCGTTCCAGGGGAGACAACGTGACGGATGGCGACCATGTCCTGTACTTTTGCTTTTGTCGAAACGCCCTGGGACGAAAGCAAGTATTAGAAATCACGAACACACAAGAAAAAGCATATAATCGAACTCCATACTTGCGCCCAAACAAGATTCCTGGACCGCAGTAGGAAGTTAACAACCAGCTTTTCTGGCATTTTTTAAAATTTCTCTTGGGGACTTCAAGGTCAAATCTAAAATGAAACGTACTTTTGCCCAACGTAAAAATGGAAATGCCACGTCTTACACAGAAAACAGTAAAACATTCCTAGCTCCATACAATCAACGATGAAGGAAAAACACAAGCACCTACAGTTAAAACGACAGTAAGGCGTTTGACAGCACGCAAATCGCAAGTCAAAGGAGCGGCGATAGCTCCGTGGTAGAGTGTCTGCCTCTCAACAGAGAGGTTGGGGTTCGATCTATAGCTACTGAGTGAATCGCCGTACCCATCCTTGGGCAAGCGCGTTCACCTCAGCCACCCAGACAAGGAGCGAATTTCAGGCTACTGCCTAATTGCCGTAACCCGAAGTAAAATTAAAAAAGTCAACGATATTCGTATGCTTATTACAACAAGTCACTGAGGCGCAGTCAATGCAATGAACGCTAGCAGGTAAGCAACAACCTTAAGTTCCTGTATGATGACTTGTTCCGGTTCGACCATGATAACCACAGGGCAGCCCTGCTGATGCGAGAAGGCAAGCATGAGACCAGGGTGCCTGTCCACCTCTGACCATTCGTAGAGCGCGTTGACAGCAGGCGAGCGACTCGAGCCGCTGCCGCTGTTGCTTGCCTGAGTGAAAAAAAAAGCGGAGCTTTGCAGCGCAACGTACGAAATGCAGGAGCAGGTAATCCGACAATAGTTTCCAGCAGAGTTGAAAGTCGGGCCGGATTCGGGCTTAAGCTTGTCGAAATGTTACGAGCCAATTTCGGACCTGCAAACAAAATTTTTTCGCAACGACGGACACTTCTATCGCCATACTGTTGAAGTTGATTAAATCTTCAATAAAAAATGATTAATTCTGAATTATTTAGTCACATTTACTTTGCTTCGGAACCAATACCCCGCAGTTGCGCATATCTTGACTCACTAGGGAAATTTAGCTTGCGGGCCTAAATCGGGCTTCAAAATTTAATGTCGGGCTCGGTCCGGGTATGGGCTTCAAAATGAAGCCCGTTTACAACTCTGGTTTCCAACGATCAAAAGCGACAACAAACGAATGCGTGATTTTGTTTCTGCAGATAGTGCAACAGTCAATATTCACAGGTGTGGAGGCGGTGAACCAATCCATGCGCTTCTGCTCACTGATGCGTAACAAACAACCAAACCACACGGTACGTTTACCTTGTAGTCGATGGAGAAAAGTTTTGCGATGCTTTCTTTCGACGCGTCGAGCGAGGCAGCGAAGTTACTGCCGCACAAGTAGCTGAAGAAGAGCAGTTGCAGCGCGTGCGAGTAATGAACGGACAAACCGCCGTTCCCGTACGTTCCGTTCTTCTCCTCCAGGTCCTTGTGCTCGATCTGCCAAAACACATGCATTACCACGTCGATCCTAAAGCTCGGCTTCCCAGACCGGCTTGAACCGGTTTGGGCCGAAGCAAACTTGTGAAAAAAAACGCGACAATTCCAATGCAAGATAAACGCTGACAGAGAACACCACCGTGGTTAATGCGGCATAGACCTGAACACTTCGATGCCTGGAAATCACCGCGTTTTACGATCGATGATTGCCGATACCATGGAGGACACCCGATTACTTGTTTGAGTGGAGAAACACCCGATTACATTCTGCATCATGTGTGGTCAAACTTTTTAACTCGTTGGGTGCATTGGCTTTAACACTTGACAACGATTCAGATCGGGAAAAGATGGATGGATTGTTTGTGCAAACTAATATGAACGAGGGTGGAACAGGGTTGATTGGCTTGATTAATGTCAGTTGAACTAGTTCAGCTCGCCGTGTTAGTATCGGTTAGCAACGTATAGCTTTGCCTGTTCTTCCGCAGCAACAAGTCCAGCTACGAGTTTTGAAAGGGTATTAAGTGGCCGCGTAGCGCCGACAAATGTTTCTCTTTTCGTACCCATTGCCGGTTGTCACGTGATTTGTTTTGCGGACGGCTTGCTCAAAAAACAGCGAGTTTGAGCGAACGAAGGTAGGACAAAGATCTTATACGACAATCCGACGTTTCTACTTAAATGTTACACTAGCTGGGATGTGGTTCGGGATTTAAGGTTTGTATGCAATAAAATGACGTGCGTTTTAAGCGGGATGCAATTAACCAATTTCGTCTGCATAATAACGTACATGCAAACATTAGGGCAACGTATGGCACAAGGAAGGAAACGGTGTGTGTTTAAGTATTAAGGGCAGCCGACGCAGCAATACGCCTAGAACTTGTTGACTGCCGCAGATAATCCAAAGGAAAATGAGCCTCGTGCTCGTAATTTCCCCGACTTGGGGCACTGGAGAAAGAATGGATCACCCGTCACGCTTAAAAATACACAGTCCCCATTCGACCACAGTGGCGATGGGACAGGAGGTTCAGACGAAAATAGCGTCGTCAATTGCCGGCCTTGAACAAGAAATGCAATCGCACCATTTCCTGAAGTTGCAGGTGCAGCTACTTACTGTCAGTACGTTGGTCAGGTAAAACGTTCCGTGAACAGCCAGGCTTTCCTCGTTCAAAGTTTGAGTGTAAACGAAGCCTGTGGTTGACATGACTACAATGCACGTGTCCGCATCGCTCTGCTTGCCGCCGATGAATGTGGCGTCTCGTATTTTGCCGGTGGGTAGGAGTAGATAGTAGGAAGGCGAAAGCACGTCCTGCATGCAGCAACTCGAAAGGGTTAAACTGGAAAGCTATTGTGACACATATTCAACGATATATGTCATGCCGCGAAGTTTTGATGTCCAACAAAGATGTGGTCAAAACGTATCTTGCACGTTCCGTGACGAATTCAATCTTTATCAAAGGAGAAAACTGATGTAAGCAACAACGAATATTTTAAAGCTCGCTAGGCAACGGTATGTTTATGACATCCATACACGCTATTCTTGCAAGAGAGCTGGATTGATCTTTTCCAATCGTTGAAATGTCGCGAAGTGTTTCAATTTCAACAGAAACTTCAACTAATCTTTACATTCATGAACTTACGTGCACTGATCAACTTTCGTAAAATGGGCAGCAGCCTTGCAAAAAAATATCCAACCACACGAGTGCCGCGATATAAACGTTCAAATATGGAATCGGACATCAACATACTGCGCAACTCATGCTACTCCCCAATTGTTTTATGCAAAAAGGTTTGGTATTTCAAACAAAAACAAACAAATCTTTCAGACACTTCTTTGACCAAAAGCTGAAAGTGCGACGATCCACACAATGATTATTTTAAACGAAATGCTACAAAGAGCCAAGAAAAACCACATAATGTGAATATACGCTGTTTCAGCTAAACCTTCCATAAAGTTACACCCTCAAAAGGAAAGGATCTTCAAACCAAACGCTGCTTTCAGATGAAATTCAGAGGAAGATTTTGAAAAATCTCACCTTTGAAAGATCGTAAATTTTTATAAACTCAGCGGTGATGAGAGCGAGCATCGTCGGAGATGCCGGAAGCCAAAGAGCGCGAACGATGTGATTGTTCGTGGCGAGCTGTGGATGGAGAACCAAGTGCTGAGTGACTGAACCAGCAGGAGCGGCAGCCGCAGATGACGCGGCGAAGACCAGGACGTGACATTCTTTCAAGCCGCAAACAGCTAGAACTTCTTCGTTCGACGGATTTCCTGGAAAAATAAACATGCTTGTGACCAGTTGCCGAGAAGGCCTTCAAATGACACCTGTATTTGGTATGTATGGATGCAAATCATCCAAGACCCATCGTTTCCAGAACCAAACTAAGATACACTTTGCCACTTCCCAGACCAGAGCGCAACTAATCTCATGTGATCTAATTCACACCTGGACGTCATCGATGGACAAGAAAGCAGAAGTTATTGAAGATGTGAAATGTCATCAGCAGCACGAGATAAAACAGTGCGAGATTTGCCAACAAGCAAATAGTTCATGCGAAAGGAAGCTTGATTTCAGATCGGTTTCCTTACAATGCTTGCCTGCAGGCAGCGATGCATGCGACCGGGTTGGAGGGAGATTTACTGTTTACAAAAAAATGTAGTTGAAGTTTTTAACTACTGTTCTTGCGCCCAGTTTAGTTGCACAGCAAAAAAACAAACGTAACAACCATAGCCGTGACTTACCTGCCATGGAAGTTACAGGAAACGGCATGGAAGTGGTAGAGATGCGATTCAAGGACAACTTGCGCTTGTTCATTTGTGTCTGCTTCAACAGTGACGACAGCGGAAGTAGCGTGACCTTGGTCTTCTCGTGACATATCACCAGGTGTTGCCTGTTACCTGGAAGCAAAAGTTCTCTTAAAATGAGCGAAAGACCTGATGTGAAAGACAGGCAACTGTTTCGCTATTTTACCTGATGGACTTGACAGGCAGCACATTGCCACACGGCGAATGGCTCGCGCATTCATCAGCTGGCGTATTGCTTGACCCTGTGTACAAAGGCAAGAAACTTAATGCTGCTGCAAGCTTCTAAAGCAGTCCTGCACAACTCGGAAAGCTCGAAGGGCCAAATTGATTAACATAAATTTGCCGCGGGCCGCAAACATCTACTTAATTTCGTTGTAGTTTGGAAGAAATTCTGGAACGACATTTAATTATCCGAAGCCGGATTTTGCAGCATTTTCCGCAATTGTGAAAGTTCTCGCGGGCCGCATGTAGCGCCGGCCTGTTCTAAAACAATGTTTTTTAACCTGGGGTCGCGAGCCCTAGAGGGTCGTGAACCCTTTGAGGGGTTGCGAGTGGATATTTTATATACACAGCTGTATAACGTTTGGGATTGGGTTGTTCGGTTATAGCGGTTGCTCTAATGGGTCGCGGAACAAAAAAACGTTGAAGACCACTACTCGAAACAACCGGATTGACAAAATCATCCAATGTTTCCAAGGCATGAACCGGATACATCCACCACGCAGGATCATCCGAGATTAAACAAGGATTTACTTTCAGCTCCTTGATTGTTAACCACACTTCAGTGTCGCAAGACCAAGTGCTACTGCCCAAGAAGCTCGAATAGATTCAGCCAACAAGCACATACTAATACCGCTAGACAAAACTTACATTTGTGGTCCGCACTGCACTATACCTGCTCTCCGGGGAAATTAGCTTTCACGTTGTCAATAGCTCCTTCTTGGCAACCCATTACTGCAACCAACAAACTATCCGCAGCGCTGGTAGTTTTTGTCTTGCTGTGAAGTTGACCCATAGCATTCAGTGCTCTCAAAGTGTTGCTGGCTGCAGAATTGAATCAAAGATTTTGCAACCTTAAAAACTTAGCATAAAAAAAAATTTGCAATTGCCACCAACATGCAAGACAGACAAATTTTAATCTGGGCAAAACTAACAAAAATGCAGCCAAATTGTTTCTAACCTGCATTCAACTTGTACGCATCAGCATCGACAACAGTTTTTATGACATGGAGAACTTTTAGCAGAGTGGCCACAACGCCGTGGACGCGGGGCAGTTCATTGTTCTTTGCGGTTCCCCTGAAGAGGTCGAGCAGCTCTTCTCGGCAAGAATCGACGACCAGTGGTTTGCCGCACAAGTGAATCGGCGATTTCAACCTGAACAAATTTTCAAACCACAATCAAATTACTGAAAACCGAAGGCGAAGACAGTCGTTTAAATAGCATCGTAAAATTTATTGAATTTCACGTTCTACTCGTCATGTCTCCCTTTTTGCACTGTTCGCCAGTTCTTTAACAGCCTGTTGTGTGTTGACACTCCTGGTATGATGGCACCAGTATGATGGCACCAACTATCGCAATCAATATAAGACAACTGCCTATAAACAGTTTTGAGGCTTTGATGCGTCACGAACAACCGGTAACTCAAAACACTGTTATCTCCAACAAAGCTATACTTTTGGGGATCGATTCAGGTCTGGGCACGCGAAGATCGTACAAAAATTTAGATGGCCAAGATCGTTGATCAGCGAAATCAACGGTTGATCGGTCATTCGATCGGTTTCAGAAATCACCAGATCAACTGGAGGTAGCAGCAGTGGCAAGACTACTCACCAAAACTTGTTCCACACATTAGGTTTGAAAAAAAAAAATTTTTGAACGTGATCGTGGCACGCCAAAAATTTATCACCACAGCCTCATGAGGACAACTTTCAATCAAATTAAAACTGTTTTGCTAACACAAGTCACTAAAATCTAACAACTCGATCGGAAAGGGAACCACGTCTATGATAATGGTTTCTTAAAAAATTACCGAATGCAATTTACTTATTAGGGATTTTTCAACAGACATTGGCTCATGGAAGCAGAAGCCTGCTCATCAGCGGCATAAACAAACAGTTGCATTCAATGCAACAACTGTCAATACGACAAGAAAATTTATGCAAAAAGTTTAATATTAGATTCCGTCTCTTATAGTAATTTCAGCAACAAAACTGCCTTCTATCTGAATACTGAATTCGTTTCCGGGAACATTAAAGCCAGCACGCACCTATTGAATGCCTTGCCTCCACTTCCAAGCACATGTAGTCTCGAAGCAGCCGCTGCAGCCACACCAGTGTCGCGTGCTTCGTTGGCGCCCTGAGAAAAGCATACGCAGGCTGCAAGCACGTTGCCAGTGCACGCGCAGAAAAGCACATCCGGGCGTGTCGATCCTACCTCAGCGTCGGTCGACTTGGCAGTGCTGGTGGAAGTGGACGAGGACGGAGCAAGGAGTGTTGTGGTCGAACTGGCGGCGGCCGACGCCGGTCGGGAGGGCTCAGAGAACGCGGACACCCCCGACGCGAGCTTGTCACTTCCCGGGATCCGCTTCACCAGCGCCTTTAAATCGACGCAGTTATGTTGACTGCGACTGCTTACCAGCAGTGGCGTAGCCGGGCCAAAATTTTTTTGGGGGGCAAAATGTTTGATTTTAGGCGAGCAACAGTTTGTTTGGGACGCCGCCTCTCAAAGCACAAAATGAATAGATATGCCAAAAATTCGGGGGGCATGCCCCCCTGGCTACATCTACGGTTAACAGTCGTTCAATCAAATCCGAAAGCTTTTTTGCATCACCTCGCCCATTCAGGTCAATTTAGGTTTATAGGAAAAACTTACAAAATGTTCGATGTGGTCAAACCGCGACGAGGCAATGAGTTAAGAACGCAGATGGTGGGGGTTCATCATGCGCCACCGAGCGACCATAACAAAAGCAGATCATCGCAAGAACAGATTAAACTCGAACCTTGCACGACTTGTTCTCTTTTGCTCCACAATCGCAAAAGAAGGAGCCAAACTTAGCGTACGTCAGGTCGTGGCCCTTGTGGCAGACTTTCGCACAAATAGTACAAACGCCAACACCGTCCACCATATCGCACGTGTGGCAGTGGTACCTGAAGTGAAAGCGCAATCGGTTTTTCGCAAAATGTCGTTGTCCTGTTGCACGAACAACGCCTCAATTATGAAATGCCCGTAGTTAGCAGTTTTTTGTTGTTTTTTTATCACAACGCACCAGTGCTGGTTCATGAATCGTTTCTGAGTGATCGTGTAAGTGCAGAGCTTGTTCCACAGGCCGTCTTCATCCTGTACCGCGTCTTCGTTCGCGACATCAGCGTCGGCGTCGTCGAAGTCGCATTCCTGCTCGTAGGTCGCGTTCAGGCCGTCCTCCATGTCCGAGTCATCGACTGAAGAACAAACGATCCATCATTAAAACCTTTAAAAAGGTGCCAGTTCTTTACGAGCACACCAGTGTCCCAGCATGCTTTGCACAATCACTGCGTTAACCTCACCTTCGTTGAAGTCACTCGCGCGATCCGCATCTCCACGAAGAGCGCTCAAAAGATTGCTGACGTAGATGAGAAGTGACGTTGATGTTGCAACGACACTGGTTACGTCGTTCTACAAACGCAAAAGACAACGTTGCGATGAAGCAAAGATAGTACAAAGAAACAGCCGAAAATGATTCCACTCACAATCGTTGCAACAAATCACTTAAATAGAATCGACAAATAGTTCTTCAAGCGAGTGGAGCGTAAATTCTGATGAGGTTGTTACGGACAAGATAATAAAAATAGGATCTCTCTCTTGTCCATGCGAACAGCGCAGAAAAAAGTTGCTTCCGGATCATCATCACTCAAAAAACTGAGGAACTTTAACCAAAAACAATATTGGACACCTCAGACTGGTCGTGCATTTCTTTGGCGACATCCGGGTCCTTCAGAAGATCCGCACACGAATCCAGCCACCAAAGGGCGTAGGCGAGCAGTTTGGCGTGTCCACTGCCGTTCCTGGCGCTGGCGAGCGTGGCCAGGATTTCGACGAAGGTCGGCGAGATGGTTCGCAGCGTGGCGCGCGCAGAGTCCGCGCTGTGGTCAACGGGGAGGATGGCGTCGAGCAGAAACAACGCCAGGCGCTGTTCAGCAGCACTGCGCGTTTAAAAGGGACAAAATAAGAGGAATAATCAAGAAAAACTTACATCGAATCCTTGTAAATAAAAACCTGACAACACCGACAATAAAGCGTACGCCTGGAGTTAAAACGGAATCTAAGATAAAGGCTTTGAAATTTGTTGGAAGTGTTGGACGTAAAAAATTATCTCAATGGACTTCAGAACAGTGAATGTGAAGAGGATAAATGTTATTACTGTAATTTTGCGCAGATGCTTTCAAAACATGCACCTTAACAGCACTAACACAGGTACACCGACTGCTTAGCCACGCAGGCATACTCAGGTGATATTTACACGTGAGTTCAGTATGTGGGCATGCGCGGAAGTGTTTCATTTGTGGGGTTGGTCTGTCAGCATGGTCTAGTAGACTCCAGAGCTCAGCTATATTTCTACACGTCATGATTTAAAACTAATCGAGGTTTTACCAGACGACGAATTCTGAGCATTAGTTCATGATGAGCGACAAACGAGCATATACAGGGTTCCCTGCATCAAAACGAATTTTTCCAAAACAAGCTTTTATTCCAAAGTTGTTTTTTGCAGAGAAAATGTTTTATGTGCCCTAAATGTGTTCGTTTTAGCATCAGCAGGGCCAGCCATCAGCGCTTGCTGCAGGCGTCGCGTGGAGTAACGCAACCGATTGCTCGGAGCGAAAGTTTAGTCAATTCAAATAAACCAACTACTTCTGCGAAGCTTCGCTACATCTTCACAAAACGAACGTAGCCTTTGACGAGGATTTGCAACAACATCCATGAATATAAACCAGTTCACGGAGCGACGTACCACAGACGAGCAATAGCGTTTGCGGTAGAAATGCGCATACCGAATTAAACACTGTACCTATAAGTGCACGAACGTCACTACTTTTGCAAAAAATCTGAAAAATTCGTTAGAAGAAATTAGCGAGGTTAAAATCCGAGCTTGGCCTTTTGTTTTACACGAAGCAAGTCAATTCAACCTGTGTTTGCTGACAACAAATCGAGCCAGCGCGAGGAGGGCGTTCGAAGTTTCGTCACGGAAGTTCTTTTCCATTGACGACGCAGCGTCCACATCGAAGTTGGCCACCCACTCGCGCATTTCCGACAGTGTGAGGTTAAATGTGCACAGCTGGCCGCAAACTGGTGCGAGGCATGCGCACGCGACCGCATCGTTCCCGTTCGCTAAAACACACACCGTTACCCTGTTATGCTGCGGAGACTAACAGTAACAAGCACACGCTATGCCTACGAAGCTGCTATAAACTGATATTCAGATATACGCAGCTCGATGAGACTGAGACAAGAGAGCCACACAATGCAGTTTTGTGTTCTTCTTTACAAGATGTTTTGTTGCAGTAAAAACTTAAAGCAACGAGCGTGGACTCGCATCAGGTATTCTAAAATTCTTTTTGGTTAGTTTTTGTGCAAACAATTTACAATTCTTGGTCAACGCGCGACTAGCTGAACAGCCACAGACCAATTTCATTGTAGACGCATTTACTACCGAAAAAAAGCATCACATGTCCTCCCCAATCTCGTAATACGGAGAGCGCCTTTGCTTTTCTTAATAAACCACTGAAACTCGGAATAAGTACTGAAAACCAAAAAATGAGTCAAACTTTCGAAACGGAGCAATACCAGACAGGTACATTTTGCCATAATATGCCTGGCCGGTTTCACTTCACGTTTTGCATTGAAGTTGACAAGAGACAGTTTTATTTCCATAAACTGTTCATCCCTGGCACCAAAAATAAAGTAGAAACGTACTCGTTCCGCAGCGTGCGCAGCCAATATACCAAGACGCGACTCACCCGTTTTACAGAGCTTGGCGATAAACTGGAGCAGTTTATTGGAGTACTCCGGTGCTGGCTGCGATCTGTTGCTAAGCATCAGGTCAACAATGTTACCCTTGTGAGGGATTACGGTGCCTGAAAACAAGGGAGTAACATAATCATACACGAGTAGAAAAAAAATGATTGCTGGTCTGCAGGAACAGACATGGTTATTCTCCAAAACGAACAATATCATGTATCAGAAATCCAATTACTTCATTGAATGGAGAAAAAGAAGTTTTTATGATTTTACGCAAAAAAAATCAAAGGAAAACTGCTGATTCAACAATGGCTCGCGCAACTTCATTAAGCCGGTCTAACGTAAAACACAGCGAATACCCTTAAAAGCAATTTCATCTGCGTCAGATTTGCATTTTGTGTCAACTGATTCGTTTCCGTTCGCGGCGTCGCTCTCCTTGCTGGCCACGTGATCTTCCGGCACGAAGAAGTTTTTCATCGCTCTAACCAAAATACGATATTATAAAACTCCAAATCACGCAACTTACACACACGAGCAAAATTTGATTTCAACAAAATTCAGCGAAGACTAAATAAATGCAGATTTATAAGAAGAAAACGACTATTAAATGCCTAAGCACGTGACAAACTGCAGAAACCTTTGCATGCTCTTGTTCTCTACAGCAGCCTCCAGAAACGTGAGGTATTTGATGGCTGCACTTTTGTTGATGCCAGATTCGGAACTGGTGTGCTTCGCAAGGATCTCATAAGCTCCCTGCGAAAAAAAGCGAACATACAAAACAACTCGCTACTGGTACTTCGAAATATAACCTGTCGCTCTTCAGACACGCAAACAGAAGTCTCCAATTCCCGTACCTAGCAACGCCACTTCAAAAAATGCTTTTCTCTGCTTTGCACTGCGTTTATGAGCGATCAATAAATTTTGGCCATGTGACACATTTTATATGAAAAAGGCAAAAGTTACTTCGAGAAAGGCACAACGTTGTCGCATGGCAACAAAACTTAATTTGAACTAAACCAAAATGTACGAGATGTTTTATCCACGGGGTTGCCAGGTTTGTAACGCGTTACAAGATTACTTCAAAAAATGCAGCAAAATGTTGCAAACAAATTCTGGCTTAAAAACTAACCCGAAGGCTGAAAATTGAGCACGGCCGAAAATAACTTTGAAAAAATCCTAATATCGGTCGTGAAATCACTGTCATAAAACAGAAATTTTATAATCCCAGAGCAGTCCTTGTTCACCGGAAAGCATTTTTAAACAATAATAATCAGGTCACGTGGTCTGGCGTGTTTAACACCAGTTTGTGCATCGAAAGGTCATAAGCTCAATCCTGCAACAAGCCAGGGTCTGTGGACTTACAAACAGAAGATGCAATAATAAGGCAGCTGATCAGTGATCCATATCACACAAATAAAGGATATCATAGTATCTAACCCTCTCATATACGTCCTGGACAACGCGACCACACTGCCAAAGTCAACCATGTGACACACATCGACAAAATAAGCTAGAGCACTTAAAAATTCCATACCACCCTGGAAGAGAAGGCTACCAAACTTTGCACAGAACTAAGTCAAGAAATTGAGCGAAGACATCAGTCGAATGGAGAGTGCTAGGGAATTGAACTGCAAAATCTGACAAAAGACAGCGAAACAGTATGACATTAAATGATGTCTGAAATCAACAACACAAGATGCAAAGGAAATGTTGACAGGCATACCTCAGCGACTATAGAGATACCCTACACGAATCGAACATCCCTGCACAGAAGAGTTTACTCCAACCTCCGAAACCACAACAGCAAAGTAGCAGCAGAAATGCCAGACAAGCACAAAATAGATTCTGGAACAACATGTGGAGAATACTAAAAACCCACAGCACAACAGGGAAGTACTTCGACGTTACAACCTAGGAAGCACAAGGAACCGCATAGGAAGACAACAAAAAGCAAATTGAAGAATATGGTCAACGGGAAAACTCCCGGATGTGACCAAATATTAAGAAGGGCACTGGCTCAACATCTCACACGGAAGAATGGCAGAATAACCGCAAGACATCATGGAAAATCGCAACAACGCACCAACCGAGCTCATAACTGAAAGGACTGTGATCATTGAAAAGGACCCAAAGCAAGGAAACACACCCTCATAGCACAAACTGATCACATGCCTACCAACAACCTGCAAGCTTTCCTCAGAGTACTAGCCGACCAGATCACACAACATTTGAACCAACATGACATCCTAGCATGCGAACAGAAAGGAAGTTGACCTGGATGCCGAGGCATCAACGGCCACTACTTATCGACAAGTGCAGAGGCCAGGAGAAGACCAATCTGGCTACGCGGTGGACAGACAAGAAAGCAAGTGAGACAGTGCCGCACTGCTAGACAACCTGAAGCAGGAGGTTTCTTTAAGATTAATCACAAGCTGATCAGGCTTGTCCAGCAGTCAGTGGGAAACTGGAACATCGCACTAACATCTGGCGGCAAGCGCCATGCCAATATCAAGATCAAACAGGGAACATACGAAAGAAATGCACTGTCACCACTGTTTTTTGTGCAGCTATCAACGCACTGAGCTACGTCCTCGAAGACGGTAAACAAAGGATGTGCACCAAACAGCAAGGCGCAGGATGGGCCATCAACTCAACATGGATGATCTCAAACTGTACGCTAAGATCTGATAACTCTAAGTGAGACACCCTAACTGACAATAAAGACATTGCTTGGAGTTAAATCGAGATTGAGGAGCAACTAAGGATTCGGCATCGAAACAGGCAACAAATATATAAGCTTACTGCGAAGTGTGTACATGGAACAGGAGGAAGTCAAGAGCAAAACAACAACCTACAGAGAAACGTTGAATTCGATTCGCACATCACAGCTCAACGCCCAAAACAAAATACAGGCCATGAACACATGCCCGACGCCAGGAATCACCTTCACAGCAGGAATCATAGACTGGAACAAGAAAGAGCTACAGGACATAAACAGAATGACAAGGAAGGCCATGAATATGTACGGCGGAATTCACCCAAGAACAGACACACACGCACCGGTTGTACTTGCCAAGGTAACAAATTGGCTGAGGATTAAGAAGTCGCAGGAACAGTCAGCTTCTAATGCGCAAGATTACATCAGCAAAGCAAAGGTAAAAGATCCCCGAAGTAGTCTAGAAATATCAAGCAATTACAGGGTACAAATGCAGGGAGAGATAGCAGAATGGGAAATAGAAAACACAACAAAATGGACTGGGATGTAGTTACATGGACAGTACAAACAGCAAGTACCCGAGATAGCATCAACGGAGAATACCGATGGATGCGGGAAAGCACAGGACTCAAGATAGAAACAGAAGCACTCATACTACAACAAAACAAGATCAAGCACTGAACAGCAAGTGCAATAAGTCCAAGATATTCCATACGACTAACTATCCAAAGTGTCAAGTGTGCAAATAAAAGGATAAGGCAGTTGCCCACATAGTGAATTCATTCCACAAGATAGCAGGAAGCTTGTACAAGACGAGGCATACCAACGTGGCAGCAGTATCTGCCACAGCATGTGCCAGTGCCACGAGATCAAAACGACAAATGTCTCCACAAACCCAGCCAGCTGCAGAAAACAACAAGGTCAGGGTACTGTGGAACTTGCCGATAGGACAGCCAGACAAACAGATACAAGCTCGCCGACCGGACCCCGTAACAGACAAGCAGATCAATGGAGGGTTGATAATAGTAGATGCAACTGTACCAAACGTAGAAGAAAAGGAAAAGGAGAAAATATAAAAAAATATAAGGACCTGAAATTTAAAATGCAGAGAATGTGGAATATCCAAAACAGAGTAATGTCAATATTAATAAGATATCTGGGAACAACCAGCAACAACTTGGAAAATCACCTCGAGAAAACAAAGATACAACTTCAAAAATGCGATACTCAGCGGCGGGTACATGTCACAAGGAGTGCTGGATCTCCTATGGGCCGGGTAAGACCCCGATATCAGAGAAAAATACCTCCACCAACACAAGAGTTGAGTGAGGAACAGGAGCCAATCATAATAAAAGTAATAAACTAAAATAGAAATGATCGAGCAGGTTAAAATGTATCGAGTGCGAACAAACAATTCAGTTTCGTATTGGTGACATACGTGGCTTACTAATCTAACCAAAGTAACACAGATATGATCGGTTGGTGCAGCAAAAGCATACTTGACACTCGCATTTACACAAACCTTAAGACTGTAGAAATTGAGAGTGTCCGTGTAGGGATCGGTTCCGGGGGCGCCCCCGCTCGCTTTCTCCAACGAGTGTTTGATTTGATCGTGCATGTCGGAGCAGGTCACGTCGGCCAGCAAAGGAACGAGCGTGTCGCAGATCACGACGGCGCTGGGAGACGAGCTGTCTTTCACCCACAGCACCAGGTCGTCGCATAAGCGCAGCTGGAAAAAGGCAATCGACATAAAGACGTTAACATCCCGCGCAAAAGTAGCAGACGTTGAACACAGCACGACAAACAAACTACAGTATTTCTCAACAGAGTGGCCGGAATTAATAAAAAGAGATTCAAGCAAAAGACACCGAAGGTTTATATATAAAACACCTCAACAGATTTTAAATGCGCGGCAATTCACTGCACGTTATCATCGACCAAATAGCATGAAAAACGCGCGTCAAACATTGCATAGAAGCTTAAAATCTCCAGGAAATTTATCTTACTTCACCACTGTAGCAATTTTATCATAGCTGACGCAGCGAATCATAGAATTATAGCTGACGCAGCGAATTATTTCAAGGCGAAGCGTGGCAAATAAAACAACCCTTACCAAAGGATCTTGTGTCAACAGCAAGCTCATGGCAAAGGCCATGTCGCTGTTTGTGTTACAGCTTGATGACATAGCTTTCAGATGCGACTGGATACATTCGCTTATGTTCCCTTCGTCAGCAGTCTGAAAAGTTTAAGGTTTTGCTTCATACCGGTAACGTTGGAAATACAGTACTAGTCACGTGACTTTGCTACGCAAATAATCAAGACTGCCGCAAACGCAATACAGTTTACCTTGATCTCTCCTATCTTCTGCTTGACGGAACTCCAGCTCGCCAAAACTTGAGCGACAGCTAGCGGCAAAGGTATGTTCGTGCTGCCGTCGACGATTCGAGTCGTGTCGATCTCGCCGCAGTGCATCAGAGCGGCCAGCGAGTCTTTGTTCAGATCAGTGCAAGACCGGTTCGGATCGTCAATCAGCGCCATGCGAATCATATGCGATCTGTCAAAGAGCAGCAGCACGGCCTGACGCTCCTATTTTGCTACATTCAAAGAAGGAAACGTGAAACTGACCAACACGGTGCTTGAAGAACCTTGTTTTAAACATTTCACCGCGAATGAAACAAGCGTGGGATGCTGCAGTTGACTATAAACGAGCATAGTTTGTCCATAGCGTCAATTTAAACGGGTAGAAGCCGCAGTTTCCACGTAAAACAAAATTATCTCGTTGTCTGGACAACTCAGGCCCTGACAACGCACTGACAACACGAAGGAAAGCTTTCTCACACAGAAGAAAAAGTGAGTGGGCTGACCCACTTACCGACTCAAGTGAGTGGGCTAACCCACTTACCGACTCAAAGCAGCGTGCTTGGTCACGCATCGCAGCACAGTGGTGAGCAGGTTGCTGGTGATCGGCATGGCGTCGTATGGTTCATCACCATCCATCGACTGCTCGAAGATCGACCATAACTGGCTGCGCAATCGAGCGACCGAGCATCTGAGCACGAGCATCTGTGCACAACGATCGCACATTTCAAAAGAGAAGCCGCTTGTCTGAAATCCAGGGGTGTAGTGGGGCAGGAACGGGCGGGAACGCGTGGGAACGGCCTTCCCACACCTTTTTCACGTTTTTGCTTTAAAATGAGTTGGAAGCTGCTTTAAAATGGCTATTTTTTGGATGCGTTCCTGCACCTTTTTTGTTAGCACTACATCCCTGCTGAAATCGCTTCGTTACCAATCAAGCATGCTGAAGATCGGAAGAGAATAACAAGGCAGTGGTACCTCGGTCAATGTGGGATACATATCCGTTTCGACGAGGTTCGAATCGCTGTCAGCAGCAGGACTGCGAAGGAAGATCTTGTTCAAGAGCAGGGTGGCGACGTTGACCAGGTCCTTGACCAAGGTACGGTAGTGCTCGCCCTGGGGTGTGCTGAACGTTACCTTGGTCAGGGCGTTGTAGAACGAAGCCAAGAACTGCGATGCGGACGTTGCGTCGTCGACGGGGCAACTGCAAGAACGCAAGTGGTCACGCCAGCGGACGCAACACGCCGGAAACCTTCCGCGTGCGAGCACAGCAACAAATTATCCGAAGCATTCCGAAGGCATCCGAAGTTTGCACAACAAGAATTGCCGTGGAATTCTTCGTCGACGCGTTAAAAATAACTCGAAGGCAAAAAGTACCGAACAAGAACAGCGGCATTTTTGAAAAGAAATAAGTGCAGCACATTCATCCACCATACTAACGTACACTGAATCGACATCGCACGGCAAAATGTCCTTGAACAATCTCCATGCGAGTTCAAACGTGTATCTGCTGACTCCGTTCGCTAAACTTCGAGTTTTGGAATCTGCACAGACGGCACAAGTAAGTATAAGTGGGAAGCACTGAGCTACTAACATGCATTCGTGAACAGGAAACAATACAGAATGAACTGCTGCAATTCAGTCCTGGCCGCATAAAATGTCAGGTTCCTCTGTCCGCTGAAAACAAAAATGGCAACAAATAGAACGCCGAATCTTACCACCACTGGTCCCTGCGATTTTAAGATTGCTTCCAGCTTCCATACTTGTTATGCAAGCGAAGAAAAGTTTCTTGAATAAAGCTGTCGTTTGGACAACCGGAAGAGAGAGAACCTGTTGAAAGTAAAAGAAATAAGCGATCGAAAAACTAAAAAGAACGCAGACCTGCTCAATTTCCTGTAAACGCAGAAGATAATATTTCGATAAGATTTAAGCTAGTTTGCAAATCATCGTAAAATTAGTGTTAGGTGATGAACTGTGAACGTTTCTACAATACTCTGTCATGATGATTACAAAAGAGGAAAAGGACGCGCACCCTCCGCGGGTACAAGCAAAAATGGAAATTACAAGTTACATTCTCAAATGCATGCAAAAAATATGCTTATAAATCTGTTCAACCAATGAACTCCCGCGACAGCAATGGATTTGTTGCTGATTGCGCAACATCACATGATGTGAATTTGACAAAATACAGAACAAGGCTTGGACGTACACAGACTTGAAAATATATGGTAGGAAAATACCCCTGTAAATATACAGTTCATCATCACGAAAGCCGCGTGTACAACACGTTGCATAGCCTGGAATTGTTAAAATTGGTAATGATATTATACTTCACATCAACTTTCTGAACACGGATGGCGGAATTTACGAATTGTCAATGATAAACGTAAGCAGTGAACACTTTGGCAATTGCTAAAGACGCGTTTTAAGTAACCAGGAAACTGCTTCACACCCAACACAACAAAGCTTGCCAGGCAACAATACTTGGGCTCTGACAAAAGACAATCAGCCGGTTTGGAGTTAAGACGAAATTATCAACGCGCAATGCTAATGCAAAACAAACAAAAATCGAATATTTTCCGAGCAAAAATGAGGAATAACAGTTCGAGAACAAACATCTGGTCTCGAAAAACCGTTAGCCTACACAATTTCTACAATGTCATAGTGCTCACATGATTGCGTGTTTACCTTCTCGTCCAAAGCGCGGGGTTCGTTGTCGAACGCATTTCCTGCACTGGATCTCAGTTCGAAATAGAAGCCTCTCTTTCCCTGAAACTAATAACGCACGGCGTTCGAAGATCGAGTCGTTCTAATCACAATAGCAAGATAGTTGACGGCGGTTGTTATGGTAATAAAGACGATCGTACAATCGAAACGTTTCTTTTTTTTATTAAAACCCGTAAGTATCAGCAGATGAAGCAGTGATTTTCAACCTCCGTGCCGCGAAACATTGGAAATGTTCGTAATTGCTTGTGTTTTCCAACACGTTAACGTCTATAAGAAAGGCCATTGTTCTGCGCCACTGCAATTGTAACACAAATTATAGCAGCCGTACCAATGTAGCACGGGCGATCCGACTGCACCTCGCCATTGATGTAAGAAATTTTCGCCGCTTCTTAGAAACCCACTACGTTGGTTTGCATGCCTTACAGTCGCATGAACTCAGCATTCGCAACACCGAAATGCATTTTACAAAATTGCACCACAGTTTTTCGCTAACAGTTGGCTCGGTTAAGACTACAGAGATACTCACCGCAAGTACAGGAGTGGTTTTTTTTGTATCGTCTCCGCACACTTCCACCGATAATGTTAAGGCGTCGTTTTTACTGGCCTTGTCCGTCGCTTTCCGATTTTCTTCGGTTGCGGAAGCGAAGTTTGCGTAAGGAACGAATACCTTTATGTCGTCATAAAGCTGTTGAACAGTTCGAGTGCCTCCGTTTGACGAAGTTGATAGCGCGCCACGAGCTGACAGAAAGTTCCAACGAACCTTTTGAAAAAGCGAGAAGAAAAGTAAACGGTAAGCAAGCACGTTTTTTGTCCAAATGATGTCAACAGCAAGCACAAAATGTTTATTGAAGTGTTTATATAACTTTATTGAAGTTACAGCCAGTCAAGCTTAATCAGTGCAAAGGATAGTTTTAGCCACTCTGTTCATACATTGAAACTGACTTTGACCGATTGTAAAGATAACCTTCAACACGATGACATCTGGTAAAAACGTAACGACTACATTTTTTGACGGGCCAGGCGCTGCAGAGAGGTTCCTCACAGCTTCAACATAATTTTCAGGAAAATCTTACTAAATCCAACAGAGAAAATGCATCGCTTGCACACGCTAACGCTCGAATCGACTCTGTTTTGCTGCAAACCTGATGAAGCAACTCTTCGGCTGGGCTTGAAAAGTCGTGCAGGATGTAATCGAGCAGAAGCAGCAAACGAGAGGTGGAAACCGGAATACAGTCTTTCTCATTCAGTTTGGACAGAGCATCAATCACCTGCGGAGAGCCGAGAAAAAGCAAACGTTTATTTTTATTTCGCCCGGTTTTATTTTTGCCCGGTTTACAATAGTGCTCAAGCACGCTGACTTAACCACCATCTGTTGGCGTGTGGTTCTTTCGCAACGCTTCGAGCAATTACGAGCCTTAATGCACTGTTCTTGAGACCGTGCGATCTCTTGTCTGGGCTGTGAATGACATTTTTACGCTGTTGAGCGCGCAACAAAATAGAAAAAAAACTGATCATTGGCGGCGATCTACGCTTAAAATTTGCCTCAGTGGTGAAGACGCGAGTTTCCACTTGAAGCCCTCGCGCGTCGCAGCTCACCACCGTTTCAAAAAATTTTTTTTCAAAAAACAAGAAAAAGCGTTGAAAGCTTTCGTGTGTATTCGCAAATTGCTGTTCCCAGCTGAAATTCGGGAAAACCAAAGTTATGGAACGAAACAAAATAAATAGCTGACGCGATGAGCGGTTCGCTCTCACTCCAACGTGCTTTGTAAACGCCTCTAGATACGAACTCCAGCAGTAACCTACACTTATGCAGAGTAACTTCTCCGAGAAACAGCATTTCTCACATCCAGATTTTTCTGCGGTTACGCATCTGCCTAGCTTGCAACTCACCAACAGCAAATAGTTCTGTTTTCCGGCATCAGTGAGAGTGTGAAAGAGGAATACGACCAGCTGGAACATTTCAACTCCGATATCATTTTCAACATCCACAATAGAGTTCTGAAAAATAGGACTTAGGTTTCCACAAACGTTGCGTTATGGAAACGGAAACTCTTCACTGAGTCCAAGTGGATTAATAAAAACTGAAACAAAGTGAGTAAAAATCACAGCGTTCACAGTTCGAACCGAACGTTGTTTTTCGAACTGTCAACAGAAGTGTTGCTAGATGTATAGCTATTCCATGTGTTTTCTACATTTGCCCAGGAATTTCTAGCTGGAGTGACGATGTTTCTGGGCGTTACTGCAAATCTTGTTATTAATGCATCAATCTCTTAGAACCAAGGCTTGGATTAAGAGTACAGCTCAGGTTTCAAAAGCGTACGTGCTTATCAAGCACTAACGTCTGTAAAACAAACACACGACTAATCGTTACCACGACAGAAAAGGTTAAAATGCATTTAAAACGCAGAAGGCGTTGCTCTGCCTTAGCTCTTCAGATAAGCGTCGAGAATGAACCTGCCAAGTAACCTGGTTCATTATTATTGGAGCTACAGCACTTTGAAAACACCATAGAATCACTCATTACAGGTAGGTGTGATACAAAGACATACAAATCGTGTGTAACGCACAACATATTACTATCAATGCGCTCTTATACTACTATCAATGCGCTCTCACCGAATAGTGCTGAACAAGCGATTCCATAAACGAAGTTACAACCTCAGCATCACGGTCTTTTGCTTTGCAAAGTTCTTGCTGTTGAATTAAGAACTGCGGAAAAAAATTAGTGTGAAACAAGCACGAACCCTTGAACAACCTCTTCGAGAAAAAACAAAAATTCAACGTTTTAAAAAAAACGTTCTAAACTAGAACGTGCGTCACAGTTCACAGTCCAGCACGTCACGCTGACTGACCTGGGCATAGACGGATGCCACCATAGGGCCCATGGAGCGCTGCAGTTCGTTTGACAGCTGCTTATCAAGCAGCGTTTTTTGAATGACAACTCGATTTTCGTATTCCAGCAGTTCCGGAGACAGAACAGTTTGAATGAGGTTCATAACAGCAACTCCTGCCGTTTCGAGCAAAAAGTTCAATTGACAAAATGCCACAACATCAGGATTAAAAACAAACGGAGTAACTTTTTACGCGGAACCAGCAACTTTACACCCAGCGACAGAAACACGAGCTTTACACTCATTTCTGCTGCTGCTGCTGCTGCACACTCTTGCAAAAATTCGGCAGCCATCATCATGATCATCCAGTAGACTGCAACCACTTTCAAAAAAGTAACCCTGCCATGACTCTAAATTTACCAATGATTCGGCCATCAACTCTAAACCATGATAGAAAATTTTGGAACTGCCGCGGGATGCTCGAAAAGATAACCTGGTTAACAGTTTTTCATTATCCCGGCGCTTTAATTTTAATTTGCATGAAACTGTTCATTGTTTGCGCCAATAAAATCAACTCGTACCACGATTTATAGGATACGATTTTACTTGAAATAACAATAATATGAAACAAAAATAAACACGTTGATCCTAAAAATGCATTTCGTGGACTTAACGAAAACGCTGAGACTTTCCACTCGCCCAACACATCACAGTCTCATCCACTGCATTATATCTTCGACCCTCGGTGATGGCCAGTGCGCCACCTTCTGTCGTACTCCTGATTCGGTCATTGCCGTTAACTGACGAAACGGAATGTCTAAACTGTTATCAATCAATGAAAGGTCATAACTAGGTCTTATTTCTTGCAAGCAGTGCATTGCGTCATTGCCATTCAACAATTCTCACGCGCTTCACCTTCGTTCTTCATCAACACCGCATCGCCATCTACGCGTTCCAGCAAGGTACTCAGGGCGTCAGTGACACTGGCAGACAAACTGTCGCAGAAATATTTCCGCACTGACGGGTGAACGGAGCCGGCGAATTCTCGCGACAGGAGGTTCAAGATTGCCGAGAAGCGATCGAGAATCTGTGGAAATAAAACGGCAACGATGATCAAGGTTTTCATCCACGCAGTGATTGCGGCCATAGAGAAACTGAACTTAACGAACGTTAAATGTGTTGCAGCGACTGATGGGTTTGACAGAAGAAACTTGAGATTTTTTCACTGCACAAAAAGTATAAAAGATACTGAGGAGAACCGATTGAAAAATGTTCGTGCGTCCTTCAACACAGACCCTTTTGCATATTTTCGCAAATTCGTGTTGCATTTTTGTGAGCGTATCTGCTTCCACATGAAATGCTGAATAAACGCAAGTTGCAAGGCTCCCCACCTCTGTGTCGTTAGAAACGTCGGGAATCAACATCCACGAGCGAGCAAAGTTAGTCTCTTGTCTGTCCACTGCATCCGTCCCGTTATCAGCAGCGCTTCTGTGCAATATTAGCGTATAAATCAACCAGTCAACAAACAGCAGGCGATAATTAACCAGCCGCCTTTGGCAAAGCAGAACGCCGCCCATCACCAATGCGTAAGAATACTTTTGTTCAAGAATATCCATTCTGATGCAGAGGAGATTTTTCGAAGTGTTGCCTGGCAGAATTCTTAACACCTTTTTCTACCAGACAAGATTTTTCACACATCGTAATCATCGCCAGACCAGAACGGATCTACTTCAAACAACAAGTCAAGCGCTCGTACTTGAGTGCGCGACCGACGACTTCCAAACTGGGTAGTTCTTCGGCGGGTACGACGACAGAGTCGGCCGCTTGGTCGGACGCGGTGTCGCTCATCATTAACTTGCACATCCAGTCGCCGAGAATGAAATTTGCTGACGCTGTAACAAATACATGAATAAATAAAGCGAACCGGACGCTGCGCAAGCGCGCCGAGTCGTCGGGGCATACACCGAGCGCAGAAAAAACGCTACCGTGGGACGTTTCAGAATCGTCGTCGTCGTCGGAGCTCATTGACTCGTCAGATGCGTTGTCATAGAAACCGAACCCGTCTTCGTCGGCAGATGCTCCAGAATCAGTGGCCGCCTTTGGCTTCAGGTCTGCTGCAAAAATCGAAGAACAACAAGATGACAATCGCTTTTGCAAGACGTTTGTGCGATGATCAACGCCTGCGCAGTTTGCGCGACTCAGAACTATATAACACTGAGATATTGTTACTGTTTTCACCTTTGTGACGAACTGCTGATGACCTTTTGTCGTGAACCTCTTTGAAGCACGTCACTGCAGAGCTGATTAGCAGGTCCATGACAGGATACTGGAAGCAAAATAAAAATAAAGATCTGCCGTTGTCGTCCAGGCCGCTTTATCGATACGATCGTCTTGTCAGCAACGGTCGCGGTGACTAGACGGACAATATGATCATTTCTGACCACATTATATTTCCGCAAGAGGAGAATTTGGCGAAATAACAGTTTGGCAGCAATCGATGTCGCAGGGCAGCTGCAACTGGACGTTTCTTCGAGATGGCGCGTCCCCGAGTCAGTATTTTCAAAATCGTCATCGAGACGTGACTAAACTAGCAGCGCGTGCTAAATCAAACGTACGTACAACTGGATGTTCAGTTGATTTGGCAGGTGCGCCAGACTTGCGTGAACAACAACAAAAGGCTTAAAAATATTACATATAAAAGTAATTCAATCAATGAACAACACCTGCTTAAAAAGAAAGTCAAGGATTTGCAAGCAGGAAGTCGGCTGCGTCAGATTCGCGAGAGCGTCTTCTGCACCGCCGCTTTGCGAGGTTTTTCCAGCGCCCGCGTCGCAGTCTCGCAGCATGTTTTGCAGAAGGTTCACAGTGAGTGACACGAAAGCCAGGGTTAACTTCGAGCTGGAAAACAAACAAGGCAATGGACTCGCGGCAAGCATGCCGGCCACCAAACCCACGCAGAAAAATAGGTACAGGGCGGACGCTACATGTAGCACAGGCCTTTTTTCAACGTTTTCGAAGTCATTTTAAAAAAATACAAGGTTCCTACAACCAAGCATTTTGCAATTGAAATTCTCTTTGGCCAGAATGAATGAAGTGCCCAGGTGCCGAGTCGACGATCAGTGAGAAAAATATACTATTTGAAGCAAGAGTTGCACCCCACCAGCAGAACATCTAAGCACAGGTGCTACTACACCGAGTGGAACAATGTGCACGAGCTTCAATGACGAAATCAAACCTCATTTGACTTTTTTGCCCTCGCGTTCACCTAAAACACGTTTTCGCAACCTTGGTAACTTTCTCAAACCAATGAGTAGTTACACTGAGACTGGCAGTTCAGCGCTGCCTGTTTAAACCGAGGCTGTGGAGACGAATCCCAAGCAATTCTGGATGATTGGGCCTGGACTCTGGTGACAGTTTGTGGCCGGAACCGGAGCCATTTTTTGTATAACTGTAATGTAGTTCGTGATTTTTTAACACATTCAATGCAAACGGGGGAGTGGAAACATGAAAAAACTAGCATCAGTTATAGATACCGAGATTGCCCCTAATATACGTAATTTTCCTCGTTTGTGTGTCGATCAGGGGGTTCTGGTTCCACAGCCCTGGTTTAAACTGACAGTAACCACCTGAGGGAAGGGTAGAAAAAATCAGCATCAAGACGCCGACGCCGTAGCCCTTTTCATGCTATTCATATCACAAAACACGATTGACATGCACGTTTTCTCAAAGTGAGCCAGAAAACACTTTTCAACCTTGATTACGTAAGTCTGACAACATACAGAAACAATGATTTCGGCATAACCAAGATGGCTTCCAATCGTACGAGGTCAGCACACAAGCGAAAGCTTCAATTGGCTCATATTGCGTTTTTTTCATGTCGCGAAGCCATGCACAATCCATTTGTAGATAATGTTGGTTCAACCTTAACTTTTGATAATAGGGGCAAAATGAATCAGACCTTGGACAGCCTTGCCTACTTACTAAAACATTGAACCAAAATAATTTCATTAAGTCAATTTTGATCGATCTTTACCATTGGTACCTACCCGACAATAGTGAAGGCTTCTATGAAAGGTTTTTCGGGATTTCTAATGGACTGTATAACAGATCCAAGCCAATCACAACGGCGTAATATCACGGATATGCACGTTCGGCAAAGTGTTAGGTGCTATGCTCTTTGCACGACTGATCTTAAGTTGCTTTCCAGTGAGTATGAAGAAAAAAACGCATCTCCACAATACCTTGTTGTATTGAACTTGATATTTCTAAGCAGATGTTTGAGACCGCAGAGCAAATGGCAGAGTGCTCGGAAATGGAAGTTTCTCTGAACATTTCTTCCAAACTGGACGGTTTCAGCCAGTGTTTGGGAAACAGCTTCAAACGTTTGTATCTAAAAAATAAACGCATGAGAAATTTGCACCATCTATGGATTCAAGTGAATTTACTCCTGCGCAGTTGTATACGAGTGTCACGACATGGCCATTCGATTGCACAGAATTTTTACAAGTGAGCGCGATGCATGAGAAAAATAACGGCCGGTTTCCTAGTGCAGATGAACCATAGTGAAAATAAGAACCAGTTTCCTATCAGATGAACATATAAAAATACAGCTTTTCATTTGATGAAATGCGGTTACGAAGTAAGGATATAAGGTATTGCGCGAAAAAGTTCATCTCATTCATTTTCACGGTCCTGTTATCTCTCGGGGCGGTCACGGGGACGGCAGCTCCGGACCGCTTTCCCGTGGGTGTTGCAGCCAACAGGACTCGCTTCGACAATCCATGTTGGGGCATTCTGATGACTTGGCTGAGCCATCGAAGCTGGGATCTCAGTTCATGAAAATCTGGAGGTTTTAATACTGGACTTACTTACAACAAAATCAAGCTGCAAAGAAAGTTCCTTGCCCCTATTTTCATATGTAAACTATCGAATCGGTGAAGTCAAGTCAGTTGCGCCCTTCCATCGTCAATAGGTTTCACGTGCGTAAGAACGACAATCAGGTGTGATCACGGTTAAGAAAACATACGTACGAAGACGGACATAAATGCGATGCATCCGTTAGTATTTCAGTATTTGCTGTAGATGTACAAAAGACAAAAAGAAAACTACACAGGTTACGATGGCACTTACGCAGTCTTTGACAGCGCTTAATGCCAGCTCATCCGTTCCAGCAGCTGTCGAGCCCGGTGTTTCCGAGGATGCTTCTCTTCCTTGATGTGCAATAAAATATTAAGGACCGAAAAACTTGACCAGTACCGTTTGTACTGTCACAAAATCTACACCTCAGTCAGCAAAGTCAACTTTCGGTTCTAGGTCAACAAACAAGATTGTGGTCGTTTACACCTCTTAACGAAATCACGCAACAGGTTACTTCTTCAGAGCGAAATCCTTTCCCGAGAATTGTAATACGGTCACAAACTGATGTAACTGTTTCACCATGGAAAGTACAGCACTTCGCACAATAACTTCAACCGCAAATGGACGAAAATGGCATTCACCATCATCAGGAATACTTTGTTGTCAAAACATTGCATCTTAGCGCAGCTGTTCTGCTGGCTGCAATTATCGCACGTACCTTGCTTTGTCACACTCATAGCAACCGCCACGCTGATGCCAGCACATAGACTGCCCAGGGCAACATCTGTGCGAGCTTTCAGTTGCTCTTCATCGTTTGGCTTCACAATAGGAAGGCGTGAGGTCTCCATAACTAGTCTCAAATTCGTCTGCAGCTGTCCAAGTCTGGGAGAATAAGAGGTCTGTAGTTGGCATGACTTAAATTCTAGCTATATTATAGTCAACATGTAAGTGCGTAGTTGCCAATAAAACTGATATCCAGAGATTTAACAACCCAAAACACTAATTCGCGCTTTAGCCCATTAATGATTCTCAGTAATGGCACTTTCATGAGTTCAAACTTCGTGCCTGACATTTCACAAGACAAACCAGTCCATATCTTTGAAGACTGCACTAAGCTTATCCACACCTCAGTATTCCCCCAAATAACTAAAATAAACCAGTTAGTAGATTGATTCAGATTTTAGGCAAATAGGCATGAGCAGGGTTTCTAAGAAAATATAAAAACAACTTTGGTGATACACCTACAGCCTTACACGCCTGTTTCTTCGTTTTTAGGACAACACGTTGCTAGTATATTCACATAAGTCTTTCCGCAGACGATTTGCAAACAATAGGTAAGGGCAGAATGGCTATTGCTCCTTTACTGAGCATCATCCATTGATCGGCAAAATGACGTCAGCTACCCACTGGATTCAGGTGTGTCAACGTCACCTGTTTAGAAGTTTGGGTGGCGATTTCCTCGAGTTTAGAACAGTGTTTCTCAAAACGTTTATATTACATCCCCCCCTTTTCACTCTCAACACGTTGTTTTGCACCCTAAGGCTGGTGGAGCAAACACAAGGTAGTTACTTTTAATTTATTTAAAGAAAGTTAGCTGAACCAAGCCATTAAATAGCTGAACTAAAACTAAACAATTGCATTACGACGCTACTATTGCGTTCAGAATTCTTGTGAAAGTACTCCACAATGTAGCCGGGCACAGAGACAATCCAGAGTAAAAATTTAACAGATAAATTGCTTTAGCAACAACCTCTAACGATTATCATAATTAGGGCAACCAAAAGTCAAAAAAGTAAAAAATTTTCTGCTTTTTCAAGCTTATGAAACGTCCACAAACCAAATTTCACGCTTATACCATGAGAGAATCCCAAGATATTACGTCAAAAAAAGTCAAAATTTATCATTAGGTCAAAATTTATCGATGGGTCAAACTTTTCTTGCAGCACAGCTTTTTATCTTTTTTATTAATATTTTATTGAAACTACAACAACAGATATTGATATGTGTTTGCAAGTTTTGTTGCAATTCTGCCATAATAATGGGTTTGCTGCGATCTGATCTTTGACGTAATGTTGTTTTGCCCACTACTGGACGATTGAATATGATGTAGGATAGGCATGGCAAAAAAACGTGGTCTTACAGTACTTGGTTTGGTAAATGCTCAATCCATTATGTATATATTGTTTCAACTTTATGATGTTCTCAGGTTTGATTCTACTGTATTTATTAATGTACTTGTCAATATATTATCCCCAAAGTTAAACAACTAATTTTTTTTTATTTCAAAGCACAGACTGCACAAATATGTTTCTGGGTTAACCTCAACACCTAAGGCTGAACTATTTTGCAGTTGCAAACGCAGAAAATTTATAGGTCAGAATAAAGTCAAAATTTTTAGTTTTTAGGTCAAAAAATTGGTTGCCCTAATATATTAAAATTAGCAAGAAGCTAACAAGTCATAATAGAAGATGACTGAAGTGACTCAATGGTTGATTGGTGGTTGAGCGTTTTTGCCCCCTTTGTGATGTTTTGTCCTCCTATTGCCCTCTGTTTTTTCACCCCCCTTGCCCCTCAAAATCCCCCCAAGGGGGCGATTCCACCCACTTTGAGAACCACTGGTTTAGAATAACGTAAAAAGTGAAGATTGGATAAAGCAAAACAGGAAAAATGTCTACTTGAGTATCCTTCGCAAATGAGAATCGTGTAAACATGTTTCCTACAAGTAGAAAGGGTCAAAATCAACAATACCAGTAACAAACTTATAACCATTAATGCGTGTCAGTCAAGATAACAGCACACGTCGTGTACTCATAGCAGCGTAGTTGTCAGCCTGAAATTACATGATAAAAATTGAAAACGAGCAAACAACATGAGCGTTTTTTTATTCTACATTTTTAACTGAAACCTGAAGCAATCATAACAAGACCCTCAACCAACGAAAGGCCTTCATTTGTTGCAGTCACTCAAATTCCTCACAGTGTGACGAAACAATCGCGTAAAAACAAATTTAATAAAAATCACAATGGTACAATAGATGCAAATCAAACAAATATAATATATGACAAGCTCATTAAAGTTGGTGATAATCATTAGCTTTAAAGTGGATGAGTTTACATAAATTTGTTTGGAATCTACAGCACTTCGTTTGCCTAAAACTACAAACAAAAAGTTGATAGTAACATACAAACGGAAACTAAGCCTCAGCCATGTGTATTTATTCAGGTTGTTTGAAGTCAAAGATAAAAGTCGTGCCCAGCCGACGTAACAACAACGTCAACTTACTCATTATACAGCGCATTGACATCTTTTACCGAGCTAGGAAGAGCAAGCACCCGCTCAGCCTTTTTGCTAAGACTCAGCAAAGCAGCTTGATGACGGGCAATGTATCTTGACAAGTATGGCAGATTAGTAAAAGCTGTAAAGATCTCATATTTTTTTGACAGTTCCAGAAGCGACATGATGTTCATCTGCTTTAAACTCACGGGAGCATCTGGACTGGCACCTTGATAAATGCAAGAAGTCTGGTAATTTTGCAGCACAACACCACCTGCACATTCAACAGAGCACAGATGTCCAATACAAAATGCATTTAATGGTGCTGGTTTCAGTCTAACATATATTTTCGTATTTTACAATGAAACTGAAGCAATCATTACCTGGAGCGGTGGGCAAGAAACTTAAACCGAAGTACGATGGCTGGAAGAAAAATACTGTTCAGCACAAAACTTTAAAGGATTAGTTGGAAAATCTAGAAACTATAACACCAACAAAAATAAATATTTATGCTGCTATGAATGATTTTTCCATGCCACTTCACCATGCCAAGAGATTATTCTTTTACAACAATGTTTCAACAAACATTTGTATTTGTGCTTCAAGGGTTTTACAGAAAAACAGCTGATTTTAAGCTTTGATCTCATGGGGAAAAATAATGAGCAGAGCTGTGCAATAAAATGTTAATGAAAAGGATCGTGTTTCAACAAAATGCTTAGCAAAAACAACAATCTTTTGCCTGTGTCTTCCACCTACTTCAAGCTGAAGTACTTCTAACTTCCTCAATAAACAGTCATCTAAAAAATTGAGATTAGTTTTAACATGGTTTTGATTGTAATCAAACACTGCTAACAACTGAAGCTCTTAAAAATCAGTTCAGTTTTTTTAAAATTATATTTACCAATATGAAGAAAACTTTAAAATATTATGTAGTATATCTATGTTGACCAAAATGAATTGTCGGTCCTCTGAAAAGTGCCATAAAAATAATAAAAGCAATATGGGTGTTTAGACTCAAATGTTAAACTACTGAGTGATAAGGTTTATATAACGTATGCTTTTGGTTAGCTAATTACCAGGAAGCACAGAAGTTTAATAGAATGTGGATTGAGTCAACACTAAACATATAAGTTTGTTTAAAGCAAGTTTGTGACAACACTTCTTTTTAAAATTCTGAAGTCTGTTTTACAACATCTGCTCTAGAAGCTGATCACTTTGACTGTACATTAGTGGTTCTGAACCTTTTCTTTACCATGCCTCCCTCAAGTACTTGTCCTTTGCTTCAAGCCCCCCTGGCTATAAATATGTTGTAATGCAAATGTATTGTATGGTAAATTTATTGATCAAATTTTTAATGTTGTACAGTGCTTAAGGGCTTGCACCCACCTGTAAATTTACTAATGCCCCCTGGTTAAGAACCACTGCTCTACATGGAAGTGAAAATTTTATTCGCTTCTTCCAATTTTCATCTAATATGCAGCAGTCCCCACCAGTACAAGTTGACATGATCATACGTTTAACTAAGAATTTCCACCTGAACAAAATGCCACCAGAAACAACAAAAATTACTGACCAAGGCAAACGTCCATAGATGAAAAAACACCAAAAAGATCTGATATTGAAAAAGATGTCAGTTTTCCAGGTTCTTGGTTGTGTTTTGTATCAGGTGCAATGCTGGCAGTTTCAGCTGCAAAAATATGTCAAGAAACTTTCAAGATTGTCAAATGTAAATTAAAAACCTTAAACTTGAAAGATTTCATGACATTTGCACAGACTAAGAAAAAATGCATTTACAGTGTGAACTGCAATTATTATAAATAATTAAGATAGTTTCCCATCAAATGAGTACCCACAGTACCACAATAGCAATTCTTTAATATAAAAATAATGTATGCATACCATCTCCTTCATCACTTCTTTTGACAAGCATGGGCAAATTTGCAGACTTGATGAGAGCAATAAACGTCAAGCGATCAGGTCTTGTCAAAATATAATCATCTGAGCAATTAAAAAGGGATATTTAACAAAAACAAATTTTAAAGTTCATTATGATTTCCAGCAAAAGCAACTCACCACAAAGTGCTTTTATCACCAATGCCAAGTGGTTCTGAGAGATAGCACTGTGTTGTTGAACATCATAATCCATAATCCTTGAGAGGCAGTACTCAATAATAACTTGGCAGGCTGCTGCTGCTTTTTGTATGTTGGCTTGATTTGCTATTACCAAAAGTGTAAATGTTAACAGAAATATCATGATACAAAATGTGAGCTCAAACATTTCTCCACATCACACTTCCAGTAAAACTGTAGTGTTACCTGACTGAAAGCCAGATGGTAGAGCATGACCAGCCAATGAAACAAAAAGTGAATAGAAACATTCATGCATTCCATCATGATCCAAAACTTTTTGCTTGCTGAAATGTAAATATCAGTTTTCAATTATTACTGTCAAATCCAACCACATATGTGAAATATCACAACAGGACACAGACTGATATGTTCTTCTCACAGATACTTGGGTGTCTATGCATTATAATTGTCTTTTGATTTACGAACCATATTGAGTGTTGCGTGTATATGATTAATTAAACTGTTGATGCAGCTTGTGTACTAATAATGCACTGAACATGTGACAGGAAACAGAGGCAGAGCTTTTAACTTTTGAAGCTAGAGCTTAGTCTTTGTTATTTCAGCATGATAAAAATGTGAGGTAATCCACTGCAAAGTTTCCAAATTCGACTCCGTTAACACGTTGAGAGCCGGCCTACGGTATTTTCGTACTTGGATTTCGGCCTAAAAAACAACAGTTTTCGGTTGCCTTACCAACGCCCTAGCTCCTCCGCCGATTGCGCTAGAGAGCTGTTCAAGGGCTCAAACGGATCAGTCAGTCTAGAACATTGCACTCGAAAAAAAATTTTTGGTTGGGGGGTGCGGATTTTTGGTGACTGAAGTCATAAGTGAAGTAGTTTTAGGGTCATTTTGGCTCATGTTACCTGGCCTAGAGCCCAAACGCTAGGCCAAAGTGTTTCGCTGAAGTTTTCATTGGAAACTAGGCTCGAGTCCGAGTCTTTTGAGCCTTTGATTGACTTTCTAGCATTTCTGGTTCAAAACTTATGATTTAAAATAAACAAATTAATTAATTATCTAATTAGTTAATTAGTCAAATATTTTTACTACATAGCAATTTTCCACACATCTACATAGCAATTTTCCATACACTGCTTGTCGGTCAAGCCAGTGAGCCAATGAGTATCAGTACGATAGAATTGTCTATGTCGTAACAATGAAACATTTTCCTTGAGGCAGAGTTATTGGCTGCCTCCCTTCACCACCTTAACTCTATAGCTGTATGTCTGACCAACTGCTAATTTGGCATAACTCATCATATTCCATATATTACTCAACATGAAGTAAGCGGTAGACTATGGAATGTGAGGGCATACAGTAGAAATGTGTACGAATATTACACTAGTGGCAATAAACAAATTGCATGTTGATTAGTTGCAATTTCAATGCTCAGCAGCTCACTTTGTAAAGAATTTCGTAATGTGATTAGCCAACCAGTGAGGAGGCACAAGCAGTCAGTGCCTCCCTTGCCACTTTACCACTAGTGCTGTCAGATCAGCCTTTAAACGGACGTAGCGCTGCATATTCAATGTGTCAACCCAATGTAAACTACATGATCTAAAGTGTAGAATGCCAAGTACATATATTAACACTTTCAGAGCCGGCATACGATATATTTGTATTTCGATTTCAGCCTAAAAAACAGCAGTTTTCGGTTGCCTTACCAACGCCCTAGCTCCTCCGCCGATTACGCTAGAGAGCTGTTCAAGAGCTCAAACGGATCGGTCAGTCTAGTAGATTGCACTCGAAAAAAAATTTTTGGTTGGGGGGTGCAGATTTTTTGTGACTGACGTCATAAGTAAAGTAGTTTTAGGGTCATTTTGGCTCATGTTGCCTGGCCTAGGGCCCAACCGCTAGGCCAAAGTGTTTCGCTGAAGTTTTCATTGGAAACTAGGCTCGAGTCCGAGTCTTTTGAGCCTTTGATCGAC
>Ga0210059_1000030_pt1 | contig 96750 bp, 58 predicted proteins | sample Ectturendosymbi2_FD_188042 | JGI IMG/M metagenome (GOLD analysis project Ga0210059, IMG submission 188042) | Ecteinascidia turbinata endosymbiont from Florida, USA - Sample 2 (SPAdes) (version 2) | ecosystem: Host-associated > Tunicates > Ascidians > Unclassified | place: Key West, Florida...
AAAATTGCTGAAATGTTTTTATCTCCTGTAATTCCTTGAGAACTTCTTTTGTTTTATTACCATTTGACTTTATTTCTGCTAGAAGCTCCTCAAAGTGCATATGTTGTTGTTTTGATTTGCCAGAAGATATGTCTTAAGCGGTGTTACTTTTCTAGTTTGTTACTTTAGTTTGTTACTTTTCTAGTTTGTTACTTTGGTGAACATTCAAGCAATACTTCCGCGAGTTTTACGATGAATTGTTTAGTAAAGGGGAGTTTGAGTACACTTCTGGTGGTAAAAAAAGAGAGATAACATCACCCGACACACTCTTTCCGGTCTGATAGTAAACTAAACCAATTAGTGAAGAACGCAAAGCAGGAAATTTTCGTGATGCAAAGAAGCCCAAAGTTTTTGGAAGAGTTTTTGTTTGCCGTCACAACCACTGTAATAACTATTTGGTTTCGTTAGAAAGTGAGAAAGCCTGCCAAGTCTTGACCTCATAACGATAGGCACAGGAAATCTTTCTTCCAGAGTATTTGCCGAAATTACGAGATTCCAGCATTGCAAATGCAGCTTTTCCTCATGGCACCAGCGATTCCAACTGGTTAACAAAAAGGTTTTCCGTTTTTTTGTTGAAAAGGCTGGATGAAAAAGTACTTATTCTGCTTCATTCGCTTTTCACCACAAAGCCTTTGCGGGTGAATTAGGAGAGGTGCGTTTTTGACACTCCAATCGTTTCCTGTTGTGCCAACAAGCTTTTAGCTATGCGCATCGTGATAGTAATCAGATGCTATGAATAGAATAGTCTTGGCCGTAGCTACATTGAGGCAAATGAGGCACTTGCATCGGTGAACTTTCTGTAATGTTGCCACAAAACATTTTTGCAACGCTAAATCAAATAATATTTTATTGTGTAGCTGCTTCAAAAAGAGCAAAAGTGCAGCTACACTGTGTTGCAACCACCAGCCTAGATTAAATAGGAGGAGGATATTACAGTATGTCTCCATAAACCAGAGCAAAAATCATACCTAACTGCGGACATAATTAAAAAATTCGTCTGTGGTAAAAATTTGACCCTGACTACGGCCATGATAGTGAACTATTTGATCGGAAATCTTGCATATATTCCGTTCCTATTGTTATTACTTTTTAACAATTTACTCTAGCTTTTGATAGCACCAACAGGAAAGCACATCTTGTGCTCATTTTGTTACCTGTGAAACAAGGAAACATCACAGGAAACCATTTTGTTGAGTCTATTAGCCTGAAACATTTTTCGCCCAACATAATATCTTGAGTCTACCATCTTTTGAGAATAGTTGTTAGTTTTTGGGCCAATCAAAAAACATCGCATTGACGCCCAAGGAAAGCTGCCAAGTCAGTAAAAACAAGGCAAGAAGCCACTTCACGCTTTTTACTATGACGCACTCAAAACAACGTTATGTCGCGCGTGCGCATAGCACCTCCAATTGCGCTGTAGGCTTGTGTTATTTTTGACCACAAGTCAGTGGTTGGCAGCCTGTAATCCAAACAATCAGTGAAGTCCCCGTTGGAGGGGACAAGATGTCAACGTCAAGTCACCGATGCTTGACCATTAGCTGTATATGCTGAAGGATTTCGAATAACGTGAAACGTAAAAAGTGTTTGACGCAAAGGAAGGGAAATCCCGTTTCGGTTGATTGCAACGCAAACAAGCGCATGACGTTTGTTGGATTGCTGTCGATGTAACCAACAAACGCATGACGATTGCAAGGGCAGCAAACACGATCGAAAAAATTCACCAGCAGAAGGTGTCTTTCTAGCCTTTGCAGCACTCCTGCAATGGAGCATGTGATTCAAACATGCTGCAACTGACGTAACTTTCAACTAATTACTCCGCCGGTGGAATTGCCTGGATTGTGCCATTGTACACTGCGCATCTGTTTATCAAACGTTTCAATAAATCTGCAGAAACAGGTTAAGCGTCAAAGTGATAAGGAGCCTTGTCAATCTAGGATTCGTTAATTTGATATACTTGGATAAATTACGTTCAGAGCTTACCATTCGAACGTTAAATGAAAGCGTAACGTTGGGATCAAAACCAGCTTTTTTTGTAAAACCACCACCAAGCGTTAACGTCGTCGAACTGGAAGCTGCTTTGAAGGCTACTCAGCCTCTGAAAGCATCAGGTCCTGATGGTGTTCCCAATGAACTCCTCACAAATTGCGGAGAAACCCTTCTGCATTGGCTACTTTCCTTTGTAAATACATGTCTAGCCAACAACCTCATTCCAAAAATGTGGCGACAAGCATCAGTAATTGCAATCCTGAAACCTGGCAAGCCACGTTTCAGCCCCGAGAGCTACCGTCCGATATCATTGCAATGTTCTTCTTTCAAACTTTTTGATAGGCTTATCCTTAACAGAATTAACCCCATCATTGACCCGCTACTTCCAACCGAACAAGCATGTTTTTTAAAAGCAGATCAACTGCAGACAAAATCTGCCGACTGACTCAAGACATCAAGCAGGCATTCCACCACCGACAAGTAGTTGGCTCAGTATTTCTCAACCTTAAAGCGGCATATGACACTCTCTGGCTCAAAGGACTTAATTTGAAGCTGTCAAAGCTGTTGCACTGCAATACAATGATAAATCCGATCACGAATCTCCTGTATTGTAGATCGTTTATACCACATACCAATTACGAACGAAGTAGTCGTCCGCACAATCTCAAAAACGGAGTCGCCCAAGGGTCGGTACTAGCCCCACCTTGTGCAATGTTTACACTTACGACTTCCCCAATACCTTATCTACCAAATATATATGCTGACGATGCCGCACTGACCTTCTCAGCTCCCACTTTCAGTCAATCAGAAAAAATTTAACAGACGATATGACCTCCGTAAATAATACCTATCCAAGCGGCGCTTAAGGCTCTCCACCAACAACAAAACTGTCTGCTCAGTTTTCCACATCAAAACCATCATGCAGGGCATCACCTCAAAGTAGAATCCTCTCCTGGAAAGCTCCTACAATTCCAGAATAATTCGACATACTTGAGTATCACTCTTGACAGATGTCTCACATTCAAAGTTCACACTCTGAAATTGAGAAACAAAGTCTCATCTCGAGTTGCCTTGATAAAACGCCTCGCGGGTCTGGCTTGGGGATGCTCATTTAACGTGCTCAGAACCTCAACAAGTGCTTTGGTATATGCTCCAGCAGAATACTGCTCCCAAGCTTGGTGCCACAGTGCACACACACGTAAATTAGACACTCAGGCGAACGAAGTCATGCGTACAGTTTCAGGTTGTATAAGATCAACCCCTATAGACTTTCTTTCTTTTCTGGAATCCTGCCCCCCAATACTCGACGATATGCGGCATGTCTAGAGCTACAGTACATCGTAAATCACAAAGTCCTGATCACCTGCTACATGAAACCCTGCACGTACGGCGCGCTCCCAACAGACTTCGCTCGAGACGCCCCTTAAGACCGCTCATGGAAAACCTCACTAACCAAGACTTCTCCCCCCTCCAGTACCAGATTCTTTTAAGCCATTTATCTCTAGTTTCACTCACTCCCCACCAGAATGCCAAATGTCGCGCAATGCATGGGTCCAACTTAACCGCTTGCGCACGGGACCCGGCCGGTTTAACGCAAACCTCTAAAGAATGGGATTGGCTGATAATAAAAACTGTGCGTGCGGATACATCCAATCCGCTAGTCATATCCTTTATCACTGTGCTGCTATGGTCCCTCCATGCAGTATCACCAACACCACCAACGAAAACCTGATTGAATATCTTCGTAATTCTTCCTGTTAGTCCCAACCGCATAGTCCAACCACCTGTCAGTTGTGTGCATATGATAGAAGAGGAAGAACATCGTCCATTTGCTACGAAGCGTCGAAGAAAAGAATCAATTAAATATGTATGAAAACCTCCCGTGGCAGCGTTGTGTTTTTCTCTCAAGCCAGTTTGTCGTTAATGTTGGTCGCAGCAGCTGTGCCACTGATGCCCTGCACATCAAAAACAGTTGTGAGAATCTTCGCGAATTCAGACAGAAACGTCATTTGTTGCTTCAAAAAATTTTGAATGCATATATTCGAACATATTTTATTTTTGAAGTTGTGGTACAGTAACCCGTAATATCAGCTTTTTTATTTTAACAAATATTATAAAACAAAATCGCATTAAAAAAAAACATACTGATTTTACAATAGTGGATTCAAACATAAAGTAAAAGTGAGGCACATTTAAAGCACTATCTCGTTTTTCTAGCCCTGACTGAACTGTACTAGTGCTGACTTCTCCAGTGTTTTCACAGAGAGAAGCAATAACTGAAGGCCATGACGGAAATTTAGCAGCCTGTGACATACGCACTCGTGTACCTGAATCACAGTAGTACTCTTAAGGTGAGTGGCTGAATGCATCCATCAGCAGTCATTGAAGATAGAGTTCTTACACACGAAACACATAGACATATTTTTAAAGGTACATTATATGGTGGCACAGGATAGCTCCAATCAGACAGAAAAGCGCACATAATCTTAATTTGTGTACTGGTTAAACCCTTTCGGTTACTTTAACTAAGGCGCGTCGCAATACACAGGTAAAAAAATTATTTTTTTCTTTTTATTTTAAGGCAAACGACGGCAGGCCAGAAAGTGGAATGCCATCTACCGGTACCAGCAGTTATACAACAATACGATGAAAGAATGTTAATAAATAAATGTGCAAAAAGAAGTTACGTTAATAAGTAAAGACGCAAAAGGAAGGTCGGTGATGTAACGTTAATAATTATACTGGTCAACAAAAAAATTGTTGCATTGATGCAAACACTTGTTGTTACTAAATTTTGGGGCGCTGATTTCAAATCTGACTTTAGTTTTTTTCTGTAAGCTTTAATTTTTTTGTAATTCACGATTTTTCATTTTTTCGTGCATTGCAAAATTTTTGCAAAGTGACATTTTTAACAAGGTTAATTTATAGCTAGCACCTAAGAAACAGCCCAAAAATAGAAATATGTAGCAGTACAGTGCGTATCACCATAAGAGAAAGAACTTTCACACAAATGTTACATGAAATATTGAAAACGAGTAAAGATGGTCAACAAGTAAAATGAGATATGACTAATGAAAAATATTTTCACATGAATGTCATTGAAAATGTGTAGACAATTAGCTTAACCACTGTTGCCACTTCTGATGTTTTAACATCAGATCTGATGTTTTCAGAGAAATTTCTGATGTCTGATGTTTTGGCGACAAATCTGACGTTGACTAGGCTGTTGTTTTTGTTTCCCACATTTCCTATCCTTGTAGGATGAAAACAAATTAGATTCGCAATCTTGTAGTTTCTTTCACCAATCTTTACCATCTTGTGTGTTTGGTTATCGTTCCAAACTGAAAAAAGCCCTTTTTCTCTTCACTGCATTGGGTTGGGAATATTATGTTCGTTACGTGTGACGTAATTATACATTTAATGACGATTGTTAGTTCTGTTTTGGATTCAACGTGGGTTGTCGCACTTTGTTGCCAAAAAAACGCAATGCAGAAGCATTTAGCTTATATTGAACGGCAACGTAAACATCTGATGTTATCTGATGTTGAAAAAGGCAACGATCTGATGTTAACGAGACTGACCCCAGTGGCAACACTGAGCTTAACCATGTTTGATATGATGCAAAATCCACTTGCAAGCATCTGTATCAGGGCAAAAATTGGCACTAATAACTCCTGCGTTTGTGCAGTTCTCCCGAACAAACACGTTTAATGCTCCAGCAGTAGCCTGATAATATTTGGTGGACACCTCTACCTTGATAGCGCCCTTCTACTGTCATAAATCCCTGGTGGAACTGCTCTCCATGTACATCATTGATACCTCCGAGGTTTTGTGGAATTTTGCCCAAACGACTGAACACGAAGCGCATTTTGATGCTCATTTTGCATCTCAAGTCATGAAATGCTGAGAACACCTTGCCAGCAAAATCTTCATAATTTGTTTTTTATTTCTTAGAAAATTATTCATTACCCCCACAAAAGACAACCACGCTGCCTTCCTAACATTCATTGTTTGGATAAAAACTTGAACGGCATTGGGCCTACTTACAAGGAACAGGTTGCCTACTGGTTTAACCAGGACAACTGCACATTTTCTCTCAAGACTTAACAACTCGCTAGCCTACTAACAGCTTGATCAATTTTATCAGGTGCCGGTAGCTATTTGATCTTAGAACCTGAAAGATTAACTACCACCTGCTCTGCCATGTTTAGACAAACTACAGAAAAAGGAGACCAACAATAGTGATGCATACTGTAGTGTAGGCCTACTACAGGATACCTGAGTGCATACTGCATGCAGACATGGGCCTTACATTCACTGTTTCAGTGAACAGGCAGCCTAGCCTTCACATTGCCCTCAATACCTTAACTAGCCCACCTACAACTTGGCCATACAATTTTATCGTTGTGTTTGATCTTAAACAGCACCAAAAATATCGATTGTTGCCCGTTGTGCCATGTTTTAGACCAGTTGTCCTCAACCACTGTTTAATGTTTTCAAAGCCACATGCTGCTCCCAAGCAGCTTTTTCGAGGCCCCTTTAGTAGTCTGGATTTGGCTCCGTTTATCGAAAAGGTTGAGAAGCACTGTTTTAGACAAGCTACAACACAGGAGTCTCATGGCCCATGTGCTGTAAGCTACTGCAGAAAATTCGCAAAAAGTGCTCGACCCAGGGCTATCGCCAGCAGGGGGAGCAGTGGTGCTCGGTCCTCCCATTTACAATATGCGTCCTCCCATTTCATGTTTGGCACCCCGGTTGCTGCATGCATCCAATACTGTATTTTAAAAATGTTACCCCTTTGTTATATTTGGCCTCCCTTTCTGTGAATTCCTGGTGACATGCCTGACTCGACCAAGTGAAAATCAGCCAGCTATCACAAGCTAATGTTGACAAGGATTCAGAAAAATCTGTAGGATTATGAAAAAGATGAAGAATTAGGCCTACTAGTTATTGGGTGAAACTGTACAAAAATATGTACAAAATACCACTAATATGAGAATTATAAAAATGCCGATTGCATGAACACTAAAGCACGTAGAACAAAACTGTTGGCAGATTTGAAATCAGCGGCCAAACATTGTATAGAATCAGTTAAAAAAAACATGCAACAGAAAATGAAAAACCATTTGTTGCCCTGTATTATTAAAGACGCAAACGATTGTTGGGTTCTCAGCACAAGAGATACGAATCGATGCAAATGCGCCAAAGCAGTTGAAAGAAAGTTACAAACCGCATCATATAACTGCAAAGAGGAAGAGCGTTTTAGTTTATAGGTGGCTTGACTGAGGGCGTTTGGTTGGGATAGAGTGAATACCTGTTCTTTCAAAGGAATATTTCGAATAGAATTTAACATAACCTGATGTGCAGCTCGGATTAGGTCGCATTCTAGCAAAATATGAGTCTCAATCTTTAAAGGCCACACGAACACAAGTGATGATGTTTATGGTCTGGGTTCACTGGACTGCGACGGAAACGAAGCATAAAGAGCCAGGGCGTGGTTCGCGGATTCACGCCACAGAGATGCAGTACTTGATGCGACTTTCCACAGATCAAAGTAGTTACTTCCGAACGAAACTGATTTATTTGGTCCTAATGATTTGACAGATGTAGGAAGAGAATTCCATGAGCTTGAAGCTTTTACGAAAAATGAACTATGAAAGAACACGATTCGACATGACGGAATTTTAACGCTAATGCAATGACGCAGAGAGCCATTATTAGGTCACGGAAAGAGTTTAGGGGTTAGATTGGCTAAAAATGTAGGGTCGGTCCGAGAAGAACTTTGTGGAAAGCAAATAAAATGTGGCAGTTACGACGAAGGTGCAGAAGTGTCATCGATAGTTCTTCAAAGATTTTCGAGTGTGAAGTGGTTTACATACAACCTAGGATAAGTTTAGAAGCTATCGTTTGTACGATTTCCAAGCGGCAACTGTCTGCAGTATAGATATTATCGTAAATAACGTCGCCGTAATCAAATAAAGCTAGGATGTAGGTAGGAACGGTATAAAATTAGGAGTACGTACCTTGGCACGGATAATCTTAGTTTTTTAGGAACGTTCAGTCGTGTGATAGCCTTGCGATACAATGATACTACGTGTGTATGCCAAGATAAGGATCGATGGAAAATAAGACCAAGACGTTTGTGAGAGTCTATCCTCGGATAACAGATGGTTAGCTAACTGGAGAGGCGGATGATGAGAAATATTTGAAGATATGGTAAATATATTGCGATCTTACTGTGGGACTGAATGCCTGTTGCGGAAAGTGACGCCGGCTGCGCTCGCGCACGCTGCTTGACCTTTGTGAATGTTTTGTTTGCCGTAAACAGTCTACCAGTCTACCGCACATAATGACACCGCCCGGCTTACTTTCGAATGACTCACTTGGTTTCCAAACGTGAACAATGGAAAATCGTGACTCATCAAGTGTCAGCGGAGTCTGTCACAGCATGTTCATCGCAGCAGGATTACGTGCGCGGCAATGCTTGTTTGCCGAATGCAGTTTGCATTTGTTTGCAAAACGAGTGAAGGAACTTATACCTTGTTTGGTGGGATCGGGTGCTTTAGCACATATACTCTTTGCAATCAAAGGACTAGCAAGACATTTATTTTGCAAACTAAAGACCTGTGTATGGATAACGATGGAAAGAAGCTCACAGTACGCATGGGGTGAGCGGTTTTCTTTTGCTATAAATTGTTACTTATCTCAATAGCACTGCTTATATGCACATACAGTAGCCGCACTCAAAGTTATTGAACACAGCGAAATGCTTCGCAACCCACAGCGAAGGTTAATTGGTTTGAAAAGGGTTAATTTGTGTCAAGGTGAGGTTGATAAAGTCCTTCCGATTTATTGTAGGTTCGCGCTCATCACGTCGCCTGACGGCGTAAACAAGGCCAGCAACATGGGGATGGGCAATTTCCCCTTCTGCATTTTCAAAATCATGTTAGCTGTTTGGAAAAATAATATGTTACAACCATTTTTTCCGCCCAAAAATAGTGCAACAACAAGTTGCAATCATTCTATCCTCCAAAAAGCATCAGCTGGTTGGGGCCCTGTTGTCAACGGTGTAATTTTCCAAACGAAGCCAAACAAGAAAAGTGTTTTTGGAAAGTTTGGTTTCTTAGAAATTTGCACTTAAGTTGCAGGAAAAAATACTTGAGAAATCAGGTTAAATAGAGATTGCCGAAGTAAGCATTTATACAGCGCAATGTACGCACCAGTAAGTACAGTAAACGTAGCATTTGTGAAAATGCATTTGAATTACTTTCTAAAACCGCTTTATAGATTTACTTTTATTTATTCATGTGTAGTATATTTTTCGCCCACGAACGTTTTTTAAATGGCCGATTGTAGAAGCAGTCGTTCGTGACTGGAAAATTATCATAGATTTCAGGAGAGCCCTAAAAAATTTTTAAAAGTTGAAAACAAACACTAACCTTGTTCATGTACGAAAGATATGACTAAAATCAACTTTATTAGCTTCCAAAATCTACCATGCATCCGCGAAAAAATTGGCTGAACCTGCATGAGAATCAGAATGTTCACACCCAACCCGCAAAATCAAGGATTGAAGCTTTTCATTGCTGGTAGACATATGTTGTTTCAAACGAAAACGTTGTTTGTAACAAGACAAACAGGACGAGAGACGCTACATCAGCACTTGTTATGTCCACACCTGTATCGACTGAAAGTAAATCAGCATATTGGATGTCTGTCGTCCGTGCTAATAACGTGCTGGAACGTCGAGACACCTGGTTGGTTTCGATTGCTCGCTTCTGAAGTATTGAATGTCGCGTGCCGACACAGCCACGTGTCTGTGTATGTCAAAAAAACGGAGGGAGTCTTTTGAGCGATTGCTCCCTGCAACAACCTGGGTGGAGCGGTAAAAATAGCTAAAATGCTGTGCGAATTGGTGGTTGTTTCCAAAAACATTTAAGGTTTTTAAACATATGCACCGCGTTTTTCCAAGTTTAAGTGTACATGCTTCCTTCATGGAAATGCTATTACTTTGTGCCAAGTATATTTTGTCTAAAAGACACCTGGCTGTTGTACATCGTATCAAAATGATTTTGCCCTATTTTAACTTGATACGGGTCGAGCAGCTTCAGATACGAATGGAAACGAGACGGAAATTTCCCATGAAGCATGAAATCGTTGTACACGAAAGATTGCATATTTTTTAAAAGTGTCTTTTTGAAGCGATCAGTGCAATAAAAGTTTGGGTAAATAATTTCAACACAACAAACAAACTTGAATAGTTTATGAGCTCAGCAACGAACATACACACGCTAGTTTTTGAAAATAATATTATGCGTCGCAAAAGGTGCCAATTAATTCTGTTGCAGCAACACCAACAACGGAATGAAGTAAGCGTACTCGTAAAAAATGATATTACAGTTCATTCATCAACGGACAGTGGAAGACAATACCAAGCAGTTTACGTCAAAAGCTGAACTTTCTCCAGAGGTCACAGTTGGAGCTGACAGTATTCTAACAGCGCCAAGTGAATTCCAGACTTAAAATACTCAAATCGAAGGAAAAAAAGGTGAAAATCAATGCTGAATATTGACTTTGTTAATTCTTGCAGCGTAAGCTTTCCTCACCGGTTCTCCTCTGTTGTTGATTTCCCGCATTAACCATTCGTGACAAAAATCTGTTTAGGATAAGTTTTTTGTCAATACCAGTAACGGTCAAATGCCTGAAAGGGTCAAGAAGTTTCTTGATTGACTGCGGTCGGGAGAAGAATTGCGAAGCCTATGGTGTCTAAGAAAACGGACTGCAGACATGTGGAGGAAATGGTCAAAATAAAGAGAAAGCGAGTTCACTAAAATTTGGACATCCTGTAATGCAATTCTTCGTGAAACCAAGGTTTGCGCTTCAAAACTCGCAAGTTTCACACCAATATTTGAAAAGGTTTTGTGGTGGCGGTAAACGGTTGGCAGTTGTGTCGTTCAAACTCATATTAAAAGCAACAATCGCAGAGTATCTGCAAAGTACCCAATCCATGTTAGAGTTTTTGCACTTGAAAACGTGTGTGGCCAAACGGGAGGTTAGGCGAAGTTTGGACCAGGGTTTCTCAACCAGAGCCCTCAGCCCACCATTGGGGGCCACGGAGCAGTTTCCCCCGGGGCCACAAGCAGTGGCCTTTACTAAATAGCTCTGCCGTGATATTGCAAAACCTTATTGATGAGAAGGGAGCCACAAGTGTTGAGAGTCTGTGGAAGGGGGCCACAAACCACGAAAGGTTGAGAACCACTGGTTTAGACCATAAAAGTGGAGCCTATCAAACACTTATGGTTCAGAATCGATGTAAACCTATGTATCAAGAAGCATAGGCTGGAACAACTTCCTTGATTGTCTTTCTGCATGTTGGACATAACTTCAAGGCTCGAGCGCAACCTATGCAGCAGCAGATATGTCCGCATGGAATAAATAACATGTTCGCTTCTCCATCGAAACATACCTGCAGAAGTAAAATATAAACGGTGCTCATTAGATGCTGCTTGAAAAACAAAACGTTTGTCAAGTGATAAAAGAAAGAAAATTTGAAAGAAGAAAAAGAAATTGGCAAGTATATTAGGGAAGAGCATGAAAAAAACGTTTCAGGAAAACGTGCGTCACACAATAAGACCAAATACATTTTCTGATAAGAGCAAACGTTCTCACGTGGTCAGCACATAAGTGCTTCACTAACCTTGCACTTCCTTTCTTCCTGCGCTTTTCGCAGTGTATCTCGCAGGCTAACAGCAGCAGAGGTTGACGACTGCAATGAAATTTTCAATAAAAACATCACGCAACCGCGAAACACCGGTTTACGTTTTATTCATTCCAAGGCGAACATAGAAAGCAGCTGATGCGATTAATTTTGACAAGTTCTGAATATGTAAACTACTACTACCGTGCAGTACGTCAATATCATGGGATGAAGAATGAAAATGGTTTGCATACTTCTTGAAAGAGAGATTTTCTTCTGTTTTGGAGCATTTGATGTTCGCTGACTTTGGATTTCGCTGTGTCTTCTCTGTAGCTCGGCTTGCTATAATAAAGGCAGAAGTAAAAACTTGAGTTACAAAATCGTTTCATTCAGGCACCAATCATCTACATGAGTGCGTGTGTACAAGTGTGTATGTGTGTGCAAGTCCGTGTACGCGTGTTTTGGGCAGCACGCATGTTTTCGGCTATGCCTGAAACATGTGTGTTGGATTTAAGTTTGCAAGCTCGTACCAATAGTTGCGGAAGTGTGGTTGAGTGGAAATAGTGTGCTGCGCTTTCAATTGGCAATTAGCACAGTTAAAAGAATTCTTTGTTTGGCAGAATTGCTCTGTGGTCCTTTTTACTTATTCGAGAAAAGCAAATGATATACAGTAAAGTACGGGTCAATCTTTGGCCTACACAGGATATTTTTGAGGGGTTCAAACATATTTTAGCATTTTTAAGCAAGAAAACTGTTACGAAAACTGACTTCACTTCCCATTAATCGTTTTATTCCACAACATGGGCACTCCGATATAGAGCTTCCCAGTGTGGACACGAGCAACAAAAACATTCGATTTAGTTTTGTGTGTCATTTGCAGCATTCACTGAGGTTTGAGAGTAATCGGGAGTGTCAAAGTCTCATTTCTGTAAATAAGTGAGAGAAAGTGATCAAAGTTTTAACTTCTGTTTATGTGGTATTTATTTTCATACACATTCTGAAACAGAAGGGTGCAACAAGCCAAATTCAGCCAAACATATGCACTTCCTCAAAGCAACATTAGCAAAAAAATTCAAGTTAGCAGCAAGCGCTAATTGAAGTGTGATTAACAGGTAATTTTCTGTCTTCTTCTTTAATGAACTTGAATGCGAATATTTTCCGGTCACTTTTCATGGTAAATGTTTGGAATCCTTGTCTAAAATGCAGTGAAAGTTGAAGTAGACCACAAAATTTATTTGAGAAACCAAATTTGACGTGATTAGATACTCACGTTAGTAAAGAAGTCTTAACAATTCTGGATGTTTGACGTCTAGACCCTTGCTGTTCATCAGCAATCCGTAATATACTAGACTCTTTTGCACGATTTTGGGATTCAACGGTGGCTTTTACCGCAAAACCATGCATTGAAGGATTTCTCTGTAAAATTGACGTTTAATCGATAAAGGTTTGAAAATTATGTTTCGAAGAAAGCATTGTAAATCAGACTAGGAACCTTTTATAGTAAATACAACGACAAATTCGTGTTCATTGCTTTGTTCATTTGTTTTCTCTACCCGGCAGGCAGTAACATACAAAATTTAAAGCTTGACATGACGCAAAGTTGAGATTTGTTTTGACACACAGGTTCGCCCTGATAGCCGTATACAACACCCACTATCAGGAAACATTTCAGTTGATTTTTTCGAACTTGTAGAAAAAAATTTGTGACAGAAGTTCAGCAGGGTTGGACAAGGATTTTTTCCATTCCATAAAAGGAATGCTGTTGTAATGCTTTGGACTTGGATGAATGATATTTTAAAAACTCATACTCATCCCAGCTGTCGAACTTTCCCTTTATTTAGTATAGTGAAGCCGATCAAAGCTCATTGCACAATCTAGTAGACAGAATTACAAACACTTTTTTCTCCAGAGTTTGTTAAGAGATTTGAAAAACTCAATCGTTTTCAGCCTAGAGTCTCTTCTATTCTTCAGTACGTCACTAAAATGCAGTTCAAATGGTAAATGCAGTTCAAATGGTACATATTACAGCCAATGTGTGCATTCGAACAAAATTTTAAACGAATCTTCAATTTTGTTCCCCTTGTGTTTATTGTGAACGACTTGTTAACCTATAAAGTGATGCTATTAAATGTTGCACAATCCTCTACAACCAATATTTTTATACAGTATATTTACCTCAGACCGACAGGTCAAATGCCCGCGATTTTCCACGTGTCTACTTTCACAGTTATCCCTCGGAATCAAGCCTGCACATTTAGCACATAGAGGTAAGCAAAGTATAGTTAAGACCAATGTCGACTAAAAAATACTTTTTTTAACGAGACAAATGTTGCATATGATTGTAATTTTACCAACACCTTGCAGAAAGTAGCTACATATGAGTAAGTCATAGAACTGGAAAGAAAGCACTACAGCTGCTCAAATCGATAATGCACTGCATCGCAAAGAGAGCATTAAAATATAGCAGTGGAAGTACGTCCAATAAGTAAAAAAACTGAAAAAGTAAGAAAGGATTGTTGCATACGGGAAGGTAAAAGAAATGGATTGCAGATCGTCAAAACGCCCACAAGAGTAATCTGAAAAATAAGTCAAAATAAGCAGTCAAATAGTGGAGTGCACTGATAGGAAGACTGTGCCCTAATAAAATAAAAGTTTTGTATATTTATGTTTCTAGTTTATGTACTTATCTGAAATGGTTGGAATGTCAAGAAAATCAATCCGATCTATTGTTAAATATTGCATTCTCACGCCTTACTTTTGCAAACCAGAATAATAGAATTTATATCGTCCAATATGACAACATCTTTTTAAGCTGTAGTAAATCCCAAGTTTGTTTTCACAACTTGACGTTTTTTCAAAATATAACATTGAGCTCTTGAAGCATATATTCATATTCAATACCAAAACATTTTCAACATTTACTGCAAAAAAATTGAAAATCCTCAACCTGTAAAGGAAACGATTTCACAGTGCTATTTGGTGCTCACCATCAGTTGACCTCAAAAGCACAACAACTTTATTTTGAAAAATAACTCATTTGGAAAAGATGACAAATGCTATAAGTATATATCACCTCGTGCTTTTCACATGGAACGTTTTTTGTTTCCCATCCAAGCACCATAGCACAAAGTGGCTCTGCCTGCCTGTGTGCCACTATTGGATTAGTTGAGCTGATCCAGTTTTCAGTCGTCCATCCGCAGGAAAAACACTGTATTCTGTCTCCATTGCCGAGGTAGAAAAACCCTTCCCGAGATAATTGCAAGTGTAATTCATCCATCTGACACCACTGTCCACAGAACGAACTCTTTCTGTGATCCTCTTTAGTGAGATTGAGTTTCTGAAGCATAGCTAAGTGCTGAACATCACTGACAGGAGCCAGAATGGTGAACGTTGGTGCATTGACGACTAAATTTCTTAAAGCGTTGAGCAGGACCACATAGTCGTTGTCGAACCCATTCATCTCCGGTTTCCTGAACGCATAATCATAAACAACCCATCCATGTATGCCTTTTTTTTGAGCGAAAGACTCTTAAAATGCCAGTTGTCGTAACATAAGAATGAAAAGAAAACCACTAAGCAGTGACAAATCGTACCACAGATACCTTAAAAATCTTCGTTCCATTTGCCGCCGACACATTGATTCGCTCAACGTGAGCTTGTTCAATGACAGTCAGTTTATTTAAGTATTTCCTAACAGACAAACCAGCAACTGCAAAGCATTTTTACAAGTTTATCTAGCTGCGACAAATGTATATAACTCGGATAATCAAAAATATTATGACAATCTGTTGAACGGTGAAATGATAGATCCGTGTGAGAAACCTGGTCATACATTTTGGTTTTGAATGTTTTCTGCGATTGCTCAGACTCTGCTCACTAAGGAAAACACGTCGCATTTGCAAAATTACCAAGTGATTTTGATAGTGGTTTTAACGGAGATATCGGTATTATCGACATTTAGGCGGAAACGCAAAGTAGGCAGGAGGCTCGTTATACCAGCGCAAGACCGATTCCGAACGTAAGTCTTTGGCTGCGCATCGCACCACGCTCGAAATGACTTGTTTGCAAAAACGCCGAAAGGGAAGGTCCCTGACGGTAAGTACAGTAGCTAGCACCTACAGACTACTTCAATCGCTTTGCGCACCACCGGGTCAGGCCGTGAACAAGAACAGGTAAGTCTTCAAAGCAAACGTCGTAATCGTTTCCTGTCACCCAACAAGCCGGTGTCAGCCACGCTTATCGCGAGAGCAAACAAAGTCTTGGAATAAAATAGTGAGCTACTCGATCAGAATCATTTGCTATTTACCTTGTTCTGGTGTGATATGTTCATCAGTTTGCTCTGGCTTTTTGCGAACGTGAAAGAGAAACTAATTTTATGCTCACTTTTTTCTTACACAACAAGGCATGATCGCAGGAAGCATTTTGTTAGAATTATTGTTGACCTAAAGACACGTTTTCCTCGACAAGAAAGTCTTTGTCTACAGCCATGTCGGGAATGTGAAAAATCTTCTGTTGGGATATGCTGAGCTTCTTAACTCCAACGTCTGAGAACAGCACCAACAGTGGATGCCTCGGTGACTTTCTATAAAGTCTTTCCGCTGCTGCGTCACTGAAAAGAAAGAAAGTTTCATCATCGATGTGTAGAATATCTCGAGTGGGCACACGACACTTTCCTTTGCTTGCTCTGCGGCATTCAACCATCGACTGGCGCAGAAACTTCTTGCGACTGCCGAAGCCATCGCTGGAAAGGAATCTTGCGCTTTTTTCACTCCAACTCTCTCGAACCGTCGTTACATACCACGCGATAAAAGAAAATTCGTAACGCTGTCAACAGGCGCTCAGATTTTTCCCACGCTGTCGGAATGTTCTCTCTCCTTTTTTTCTGTCTTTTTTCCCATACAAAAAATATTCGCCAAGCTCACTTCGTTAGGTCGATCAGCGAATAATATCAACTGACCCGACAAATCACTTTTGGCCATAGGTGAGCAAACACTAAGCGTCTGGTACGGGTCTGTGACATGAATAGGTACGCTCTATTTTAGTTTCTCTACGCTAGAACTGACAAGACCTGTTTGTTTGTCTGCATGGTTACGCAGTTGCATGCGCTTCATGCGCAAGAAAACAAACATTTGCTCAGCGCAGAATTTTCGTTGACGAAACACTGCTCACAACTGGGAAAAAAAGATGACTGTTGCAACGTTGTCTACTGTTGTTTGAGTGCTTCTTTGCCCAGAAATACATCAAGCGTATTTGGATGTTTTAAAAACTACCTGGTCACGTTTAGCTTGTCTAGACACCTGAATGGTGTCGCTTGCTCTCGTGCCACAGATCGAATGTCTCTTATCAACAACAACGCCACGTGGATGAGTCATACCGCAAAAATGAAGGAACTGTAGTCCTTCGAGAAATCGGCCTTTGCAGAACGCCGTTGTAGAGGCAATGATGTGTTGTGTTTACTGTACAAATATATTATTATTGCTGTAAAAATACAAACATACTACACAATATCAACTTTAAAGGTCTTGTATATTGCATAAGAACCGTCTACATGTTTGAAATAGTGCCCCACCATTTTGTGCCTACTATATAATGTCAACAGTAACAGTAAACGAACATGTCCTCTGTTTTGAATTAACCACTGGATGTGTCAGTATTTCCCTGACATGAATGTGTCAATATTTGCCTGACGTTTTCTTTGTCTTGCTTCCGACGACGCCCCAAAGGTCAAACAACGGCTTTTTGGCTGGCAACACCTTTACAGGACATTTCTGATACTGTTTGATCCTGGTGCGTTCTTGTGCTTCATGCGTGCATGGAAACGAGTTGAAGAAATCCTTTGAAGCGAAGTTTAAAAATAAAGGAATCGTTGCAAAAAATAACGGAGGTAAAAAGCGAGCTAGCGCACAAAATAGTTGAAATAGTTATGTTTGCCACACGACATGGCTACAGATTTTTGCAGCTTTTAAAAAACAAATCATATATTTTGTGAACTGATTTTTTCAATCGTTTCCGTGTTTTGCTCAGTCTTGATGCAAAATCATTGCTGCACGTGCTTTGTTGCTACAATACGCTTTCACTGGCTGAACACACCCACTGCTTATGTATGACTCATTCCCGCCAAAGCGGTTGCCAAGTGACGATGAGTCATTCGAAAGCGAGCACGCAACGGAATGAGCGCGTCAAGGCAAGGGAAAAAACGTGATCAACAAAACAAGACCGAAGGTGTTTGGTGAAACTGTTTTGGACAAAGGTCAGGGAGCCTTGCACAGACGGTGTGAGTCATAATGGAGCAGTAAGGGCAAATCTTACACGCAAATGCGAATTGCCGAAATGTAATAGGTGCAGCAATCCTCGTGCAAACTACTTGAAATTTTATACAAGGCAACCATCGTGTATACCACTGAGTTGTGAAAATCATAACAGTTTCATGTTTCGATTCAAGTCTACTTTTTTGCTCCGTTGTTTTGGTCAGCTCATACAATACGAGCTGGAAAACGCCGAAACCACTTATTGGATTTCCATCTACTGTATTGATTCAGATACAGTTAACAAGCAGGCCTGTATGATGCAAGCCCAACAATCAGTAACGGATCCAGGGACATAATTGTACGAAATTTCTGCCCAAACGATCATTGTGTCTGTTGAAATGGCTCACACATTTTGGTTCCTGTCCTCTTATTACACAGTGCTTCGTAAACGTTTTAGCTGTGCTTCCCTAAATTTTGGATCATACCGTCCATCGGAAAACTATGTGAATGAAAAATAAGACCCATCATTTTTAACAACCAGGTGAAGGCTGCCTGCAACGGGTATTGTTTGATTGGAGATTCATTTAATATTTCTTGCAATCGTTTTCCTAACATTTTCAAAATCCTTTTGCTTTCGCAAGTACAGCAGGTATCGTTTCTTTGTGATGCTGCTCTAATGATTCAGCACAAAAATTCTTAGTCAGCAACTAATCTACTGTGCAGCACACAACGTATACTTCCATACGTATCGTTCAAGTAATTTAATTTGAGAAATCCTCTTACCGTTTGTTATCGTTTTGCGAGGCACTGATGCTAACTGGATTCCCATTTCTGCACATCAGCCATTCCTGTTCACGCTGTGTTGAAAAGGCACCCTCTTTTCAACGAGAGGAGCAAAGCAATTCCTGAGCCTTGAAGCTCGAACACACGGCTAACAAGCAGATTAGATCAAATAGGCTAAGTGGTTGTGCTGAGTAACTTTCAAAGGCAAGACACAATTACTGTTCGAGGTGCACCTGTGATTTTTATGTGGTTCCTCGTTCCGTTCATGTAACTGTTATAGGCCTAACCTCTTAAAATTTTTGTGAATTTTCCGAAGACTGAGGCAACCGAAAACTATAAAGCTGTCTACATGTTTGAGTAAGGATATATTATGCGACGAATTTTCATTTGAGTTCAATCATGCGAGGCTCGAATGAGCAACGGCAAAGTTTAACGAACATGGCCTAAGCGCGACAGTCTTCAGCGCTTCGGCGCTCGCCGAACAGTTTTAATGTTAATTCGAGACGATACATTTATAAACAATGATGTCAAGCTCTAACAATGACGCCACGGCGATCTAACTGTGCACGTCGCCGGCGGGTCACGAGTGCATCGCCGCCTTTCAGACGGGATTCTGGCGTAGAGGTTTTCCGCCATAATCCATCAGATGGTAGCTTTGCACACTTGGCCTGTCAACCAAGCTTTGAGCTCAGTGACTGAAACTGCGGTTCCTCTCGCGCTGACCAGAGTTACTGTCGTGGTAACACTTCATCATTAGGTTAAAGCCAACTTTTTCAAATGGGTCTATAGTACTACTTCAAGTTCCCTGTGTGCATTTGATGATGCTGCAGACAACATACATGAAACCTACAGTGCTTTTAATCTTAAAGGGTGATATACAATGCACGCTGATGGGGAAAATATAAGTGCAAAAGTAAACCAAGATTTTCAGGATGCTGATAAACAGTAAAAAACTTTCTGAAACTTTGTGTTCACTCCCAAAAGCCTAACCTGGTCTAAGCATGTTTGTTCATTACATTAAATCACTCACTAAACATAGAACAATCCACAAAACTCACTCTGCAGTGCGGAGCTAAAAGCTTTGTTGGTGTTTTCGGGCAATTCTTTTGTTTCTGTCGCCACTATGGCAAAAATCATTATCTGCAATCATCAAAAAGTCAAACCAAATGCTTACTTAACATGTGCTTTCTCATTGCAATGGGCACAATGACGCTGAGTTCCAAATTAGCTACGTCGTTATTCCAGCATTATGAATTTCAGTGGATCCTGCTTGTCACGTTGAAAGCTTAAAGTGCTTTCCCCATTTCTTCTCTAAGGTTCATTGCAATATTACAGTGCTTCAGCCACCGCGTATCCTAACGCGGCCCTTCAGCGAACACGCATCATTACGTGGCGGCGTGCTTAACTAGAAACTTTTTAAGATTAAAAAAAGTAGCTAATCGTTTCCTGTTGCATCCAGAACAGCCAAATCATCGATGCGCAACCACAGCAAGCGAAGTGTCTTAATGAAAAAGTGAGACGGTATTCAGGTTTTGTTTCGCCGCTTTTTAAAACAGTTTCCGCGATTTTTTGATGGCAACAGCAAAGAAACACATCCTATGATCACACTTTCTTCCTATGAAGCAAAGAAAAATCACAGGAAACCATTTTATCATATCTGTTGTTAGAACAACATTTTTTCGCTCGGGACAAGATCTTCAGTGTACGATCATATTGAGAATGAGGGAAATATGCTGTCATACCTTTTTCATTAAGACCACATTTGCCTTCAAAAATACCGTCAAGTAATTAAGCATACCTTCAAATACAAGCAAGATATATGTTTGCCAGAGGTGGCCACGGATTCGGAATGACAGAGTCGACTCCGGCAAGATTCTATGTTTTTTCGAAACCGGATCTGGCCGGAGTCACTTTTTCTTTTCGGCAGCACCAGGAGTCTGCGTGGTCATTAAAATAGTCATTGGTTAAGTACAAACATTGTTGATGTTTGATTAAACCGATGGTTGCAGGGGTTTGAACTGGAGCCGGATTCTCAAATTTGAAAAACTTTCGGACCCGGATCCTAATTTCAGTAGGAAAGTGTGACTCTGGCCCCCTCTGATGTTTGCACGACCTACTGGCGCTGCCGTGCTCAAACTGGTCACAACGTTACTTTCAATATATCCTGTAAAGCCCTAACCTTCGTCAATTCAACTCGCTACAGCAGCATCTGGAATAGATGCTTTCGAACTTTCTGCACATGTTTTTCCGTAGCTGTGCTACTGAAGAAAAGGTAACGCTGATGCTCAGAACATTTCGGGGGTAAAGCTACCCTTTCCCTACCTGTGCTTTAATCAACGGCGAGTACCGACTAACGCCAGACTGACGCATTGGTGAGGGTTTCACGCAAAGTGACGAAAAACGCAAGATCGCGCTTTTTCACTCTCTCTCTTTCGAAGCAATGTGATCTGGCGCACAATCAAGGATAAAGTCTGGCCAATAGACTCGTGCTCAGGTGGTCGGAATTGGGAAGCTTCACGGTTGGATGACGTTTGGCCACGCGTGGTAATGAAAATTTTGAAGCATCGGTAATGGGATTGCTGCGTTCAACCGAAACAAGCTATCTCCGCTCCTGATATTTGGACTTGGTTACCTCTCTACCAACAAAGGCATGACGATTTGACAAAAAGAACGGAAAATGATAGAGGCGAAATGGGCATGCTTGCCTCTACACTACAGCACTACTGCAAAAGTGCAGGCCATTCAAGCATAAGACACTCGACCAGCGAGATGACCATGATGGTGTAACTTCCCAGAATCTAGGAAGATTCTATACTGTCGAAAACTACTCTAAGTAGCGTTTATAATATTTTAGTAATTCCCACATGCCCGCCATATAAAATTTTAGTAATTTCACCAAAACCGCCATGGGTTTTGTAACAACGGGTTCTTTTACTCAGCAGTACATGTTACACGCGAAAAATATAAGTTGGAAGTCCCATCCCAACGCATCGATTATCGTGTAGTGCAATATTTGACTGCTTTGACATGCAGTTCAAACCTACAGTTTGCCCGAAATCGTATGTGAACCGATCATTGACGCAGTAACTTCTGTCGCAGGATAAATTCAAGTCACCTGCGCCGTTGTTTTCAGTTGACCTCACGTACTTGCTCGCACTTAATATTTTTTGTTTGTTTTTGCATTTGATTACCAACTATTGTTTTCTCTTAACAGTGCACATGAAGTGTAATAACTTCGAAAAATTCATCCTGGGCATGATAGGTGTGTGTATGAAGCTTTTAACTTTGGTCTAAAACTGCTCAGTGCGCTCTCAAAGCAGTTAGCCTAAGATCAATGGTGCACACCTGCGGCCGTACGGCCGCATGCGGCCTTCGATAATGATATATGCCGCCGCCCACATCTAATTTAAATTATAAGATTTGGTGGCTGTGCTGGCGTATATTGAAGCAAAACAAACGCCAAGCAAGAAAATCAGTCGACACGATGCGTAACAATCTGGATGGTGATGTCACAAGGAGTTATAGAATGAATACGCAATTTGACATATACCGGATAAAACCTATTCTTTAATTAAACCTATCTCATAAATATAACTCGAATTCATTGGCGGCCGTACTTCATATAAATAAAAGTAATGCGGTCGGTAACACCAAAAGGTTGTACACCCTTGGCCTAACTCCTACACCAGACCAAGAGTTCTAAATCGAAGCATGCCTTTGTGTCGGAATGAATGCAACAAGGTCAATATTGATCAGTGCGTTAAAACAATGATGACGTAACAACGCACAACGTGTTTGCATGGTTTATTATATTTTTATCATATGATACCTCAGGCAGACATCCTAGAAAACAGCTGACAGCATGAAGCACGGTATTGCCCCTAAAATGCTCGAGGAATAGATTAATTGCACGCCAACGTTTAATTTTCTTTAAAGTTTACAAAAACTATTATATCTGATTTGTCAAGCCGATGTGTTTCGTGATCCCAAAATTACAATAGCTGAGTCATTTGAAACGATAATAAACTTGAACTTCAACTTCAACTTTTGCCGATCCCTGCCCGGAAGAGATCGCAAAAAGTTGCTGAACTTTCGCCTTGTCATCATACTGTAACGTCGGCTTATACATGCAACTAGGGTTAACTTAATCAAAGTTACTACCTCAGTACTGTGGGGTGAGACAACATCTGACAAAATGGGCAACGAACATTGACTTAGTTTTTAAGCCAGTCAGTGACATCTCCCATTAGATTTAATTTCGTTTCAAATCTTTTATTCTCACGTTCGCAAAGTAAACACTTGCTCTGTAACGTTTCCATTAAAATACACGTAGAATTAAAACAAATAGTACAAAAAATTCATTTACTCAGATTTATAAAGCCCCGTTTAATCATAGTCAGTCAAGCTATCCAGTTCTCAAACCACACACTTTTATGACAAAGCTTTTCAACAAAACAGAATGGTGAAAATATTTCACATGTCTGCAACCACAGTCACAGCCCAAGTGAGATTTCGAAACAACTTGCAAACACTTTTATATTATTTTTCCGTGTCCAATTTGGGTAAGGCAGATTGTTTTTTGGTGGCGTTACAACACCTCGTCACGTAGGAAATAATTGAATTTAAGCTGAACTGCTTCTCTGGTTTCCAACAGCACAGTTCATAGCAGGAATGAAATTTTCCGTCCTTTTAGGGTGTTCCTGTACTTTTTATGAGTTCTCCCCTGACTTGAAGCAAAATTCAATGTATCTGAGACGTACTTCTTTACTAAAGAACTCTTACATAGGCCCAGCTCTTACCGTGCTTGGGCTGGCTCTTCAACTGAACCCGATTTAATCAGAATCGAACCTTTATTCGTTAGGTGGGTATTTCCCAATTATAAACCACTAAGAGTCCCAATAGAGACCGTACCTGCATCACGGCTATTGTGAGCGGGAAACCCTTCTAAGTTTTTGATCTTATCACTGCTGCTTGTGTACTTTATAACGCAACCCTTCCAGGTATTTTTAACTTGAGTTGAACACTTTTAGTGTCCATATTTGTTCATGTTGGGGCTGATCGTTTTGCAGTGAACATTTTTGTTCACCCCGACGATTGCGATTCTGCTCATTTTTCCACTTTTTGCACCTTTTCGGAGTTGTTTCTTAATAAATTTAGGAGAGTAACTCTTACTTTCAACATTCTGCAAGGCGTTTACAGAATGCGCACGCTCAACTTAATTTCAGAATGCGCTCACCCAATCGTCATTTAAAGTCTTGCGCTTTCGGTGCATTTCCAAGTGTTTCACGCGTTTGCGAAATGTATTCGCGTGAAACTCTTAGAGAAAGCGTTTATTTTAGTGCTTTTCGAGTCGCATTGAATTGCAGTGAAGTGTGGGCTCGTACTAAAGAAAACCGTTTTAATACAAAGAACGTCTGATGAGTTGTTAGGTGGTCTAGCAATCCAATGAGAGGAAAATCCAAAAGATTAGTTTAGTCCTGTAAGAAAACCATACATAGAAGCAGCATGCAACTTGAAAACCGTTAAGGCCAGTGCAACATTGGTCGAAATCTGAACACAATGAAAGCGTTAATATGTCGCTTATAAACAGGGTAGGTTCATTACTTTCAGCAGGACGTTGCTTCAAAATTAAAATTGTTTGTAAAAAATTAAAATAGCCAAGCGTCTCGATAATATCACCAACTGTTGTATCTATTCTTCATTCGCTGAAGTTGTGTAGCATACCTGAGCACTTCACATTGTTGCTAGTCTCGTTTTTTGGTCTAGCTCAAGACACCTGACAGATCGAATGTCACCAACGTCTTGTGAATGAGTCATGCTGGAAAAAAGATGAGTTCAAAGGATAATTACGCTTGCAGCAAGGCCTCTGGAGAGGCAATGATCTTGGTTTAATTGATTCACACGTTGGTGATTAAATCTGCTGAAACCAAATCTTTTCAATAATATTAACTCTCTTACTCATCCTCCTGCAAATACCACCTTGAAATACATCCCTGCCATTTTGTGCTTTTCACATTATGTCTACAAAAAGTCTAGGAAACATGTGCAGTATTTTGTATTACCCTCGGACGACATCAGTGGGTTATTGTTTACCAAACGCCCCTTTCCTTTATTTTTTGCCCCAAACACCACAGTTGTCACACAATCTCACTTAGACTGGCACCATGCTTCCTGATCATTTTGATACACTGCTCCACCTGCTATTTTCTTGAACTTCAGATGTGAATTGAAATGAGGCGAAGAATTCCCACGAAACGAAATTTCAAAACAAAACCGAATTCTTTGGTTCTTCATTATCGCATTGATTTCGTCACACTGAACAACAGAGGCGAAAATCAAGTGATCACCAACAAATTCTGAAATAATCATCTTTGCTACAAAACATTGCTGCAGATTAGGTTTGTTTTGTTAAGTTGCGTGTTCTTTTTAATCGCTGTCAAGAGCATTCAAACGTTTCGCTAAATATCGTTCTAAAATCATTGCCGCACCTGCATGCTACATTGCTGCAACGAGCTTTTGGTAGCTAGACGAACCCACTGCTTTTGTCTGATTCATTCACTCTGTGGCAATTGTGACTTAAAAACGAGTCATCCCTACGTGAAAGCGCAGACAAAGCATGACCTGCAGGAAGAGTCTCAACCGCAAATTGTCTCGCCAGAGGTCAAAGTGCCATAGACATAAAGTATGAGTCATAAACGAATGATAAATAAGAGGGTTACTTGCAAAGTGCATATTGCACAAATACGACTGTTGCGGCAATGGTGGTGCGTAACACTTGAAGGTAATTAAATTTTGGAGAACTTCTTTTTATGGTGTACAACAAGTTTGTGTTTAGTTTCACCTCTGGTTGTTTCTAGCGTGACTTTAGGAATAGTCCGCATGACAGAAACTGGTGAATACCAAAAAAATGTTGCGTTTTCACTCACTGATGTAACCGACAAACAAGGTACGGAAATACAAGCCTGGGAACAGCGACATATCCAGGGATTCAAGTTGAAGAACTTGTTCGTCAAAAGATCATCACGTCTTTTTTAGTAGCTAACGATTTTTTGTTTTCTCTCCTGATACTACGTAACAATTTGTAGATTTTGTGACCTTTCAAATTATTTCTGACCTTAACACAACCTTGAAATATTTTGTGATGAAAATCTACCTTCACTCCTTCACTGTAACCAAAACAAAGGCTGAATGCATTTACTGTTATTTGGTTGATCATTCATGACGCATTTCGAGCAACATTTGTGCTGGCATTTTCAAATGTTTTTCCATCGTGGACAGTTATTGTTTTCCTTTTCATGCTCTGCAATGAGCTGATACTCAGATCCCAAGTAAGATACCATAAGTTGCTTTGCTTGCCACGACTAATACTGCATGACATCATCAGTCAAATGCACCTCAGGATAAAGCTTGTTTGACTTTTGCCTCAACACCTGAAATAAAGCATTGAAAAATAAGCGTTATCGAGCTTCTTGTTGATCCATAACGATGGGATCTCGAAACACCAATTTTTACCCCATCAAAATCTACAAGGCACAGTGTAGTATAAGCAGAAACAGCAGAAATTATCACAGGCAAGAAAAGACAGAGAGATATTCCTTTGAGCCTAGACAGAAGGTTGCAGTAATTGGGGACGTGAGACAACAGCTAAAGACAAAGGCAACGTAGAGTCAATAAGACTGGGCTTGTTTTGACGAGGGATGTGGTGACTGCAGTTACTGCTATGCAGAGAATAGCCACACGCACGGATTGCCGCCACATAGTCTTTGCGCAACTATAACGTCTGTCACGTGACACAAGTGAGCGGAGCGCAGGGTTTGAGAAAAAAGCTGATCTGGTAAATTTCCATTCGGCGTCTTGAGTCACCACCGAACAACGGGCATACTGCGAGAAATAAAACGTGACTCACCGAGAACCGCATCATTTGGCCATTGCTGCAAGACTATTACACTGAATCTGCAACAGACTAAAACAGTAAGAATTATGCTACTACGTTATTCTTGCATGAACGAAAGGACGAAGGCAGTTGTTTCCAAACTTCTCTTAATTCCATACGTCTTAGTACTTTCAGAATACCCGACCGAAGGAGGTCCCAGCCTCTCCATACCATACCAACAATATGCTGGCTGCATTGGATGACTCATTCTCATTCTATAACCGCTGCAAACATTTGTAGAGCTTGCCAGATGCAAAAGGGTTATGACAACCTGAGCCGAGTTTCATTTTAGCTAGGTTTATACTTTTTCCGCCACACCCAGATCCTTGCGGATCTGAGCACCTGACCCACCGAGAAAGACCTGTTGGGACCTAGCACTCCCTGCGCAAGCGTGTTGATCATCTGGCAGCTCTTTCGCACGTATACGAATTCGATGTAAACTTGGCTTGCTATAAACCTTATCCACCAATCAAGGGGCAACAACCCGATCACCTTCTGTTTTTTTCGGTGCCCTGGCGTTTTTGCAATAATACATTAAATTTCCGTCGTACAACCGCAAACCCTTAAATGTTATTCTTTTTAGAAACGCAGTATCTGCATGTATTTTTTTCCAGGTTCCTGAAAAATTGTTGCGAATGGAAAGTTTCAAAATGAGTTTATAATACATGTATGATTGAACAACGGTGCTAATTATTAAGGCAACCAAAGTTTCGTGTTCCAGCGCGTTTATGCAGACTTCAACGGCTGACGAGTACGCTCAAGATTGGAGGCTTGGTGTCGTATGCTCTGCAACTAACGTCGCCTGCCGTTCGCCCTATTTCGTTTACAAACTACTCAATCTGATATAGCAGCTTTGAACAAAGGCTAGCGGGAATCAGTTAGCCACAGAGTAAACAGAAATAGAATGGCACAGGTGGCAACTGGAGTAAATAGGGCTGGGCTTGTTGTGACGATGGTTGGTCGTGTTGTGACCGCGATGACTAATCAGAATAAAAGTCGATCCAGCACGCACGGAATGCCGCCACGTGGTTCTTGCGCAACTACATGCTCCGTGTCACGTGACTCGATTGAACGGAAGGCAGGGTTCGATAAAACAAGCTGATCTGGTAAATTTGAGATCGACGTCTTGCGTAACCACTGAACAACATGCAGACTGCATGCGTAAAACGTGACTGACCCAGAAAGGTATCCTTGACTATTTACTGCTGCAAGACTATTCTACCACAAGCTGTTGTACAACATAATTTGGCGGGAAGAACTGAGCGCGTATGTTGTTTTTCGATAAACGAAAACACGTTAAGCCAGTGCTTTCCAAATTTTTTCCTACTTGCACACATCTGTGGACGATTTATTTTTCTTCCACAACTCCAAACCTCAGAATATGTTGTTTAAGAAAATGCAATCTTGTGAAAATCTATTGTGGTTAGTAAAATATTTTCCAACGGCGGAATCAGCGAATTGAATTAACTCCAGGAGCAAAAGTGTTGACTAGATCAGAGCTGGGCAAATAGCGGCCCGCGGGCCACATGTGGTCCCCAACAGCGTTTTCAGTGGCCCACGGAAACATTCAGGAAAGCCTTCAAATCTGAAATATCTTCCAAATTATCACAGTAAACGTTAATAGCGAGGCTAACTTGAAATGTGACTTGCTTCCATTTCCATCAGAAGGTATGGCCCTCCGCTATACACGGCCTTCTAAAAGTGGCTCCCGAGTCAAATTAATTGACCACCCCTGGACTAGATTGATGCCAAACTGTTGCTTGCATTCGTCACGGCGTGAAAAGGCTAACGCTCCCGGACCCTTTGTTGTGCTTTCGCAGAACTTCAGGAAACCAATGATCCCAGGTTGGGAACTACTGCTTCAGGCTGAAATGAGGGAAATTTTTAAACGAAAAATGAATTTAAAAATTCAAGCATTAGTTGTTAGAACAGACAAAAATATTGCAGAAAAAAACACAAAAACTGATTCTGTGGTCAACGCAGGAACGACAGAGCTTGATACGCAGTAGAAATTGTTTTCTTGCTTTCTGACAACAAAACAAATTGTTCTTTATGAAAAACACACAGATCTACGTCTATGATTTTGCCTTTTTTTCACTACAGCAAACCTCTCAAAAATCTGAAGTTGATATGGACACTAGTAAACTGTTTTTCGAACATTCAATCTCTTCAAACATAGCCATATCGCATTTCAAGGACGAGCAGACAAAGATTATTTTCTTTTTAAAAACCTTACTTCCACACGGCCTTTAGACGTCTCAGTAAATCTGCTAGAGGTTGAATCACACCTTCAAAACAGGACGATGTTAGCCAGACTACAAACTGGCACATCCTTTAGGAGATGTGCTTTCACCATTGCATTCTTAATTAAAACAAGTGCTATTGACGTTTGCGCAGGAATTTCTCCCCTATTATTAGGTAAGTTTGATTTTTGGCTACGGATTCACATTGTTTCGGCTGCACAGCCAAGCATATTGTTTTAAAGCTGATCAATTCAAGTTCCTGCTCTTCTTGCTATTCGCCCATTTGCGGAATCTGTGCATGCTGCATTTCAGTGAAAGAACTGTCTGTTTAACCGACCGCTCCTTGAACTTATTCCAAAAATGCGGATTATTGTAGTAATCTGAATCAAGCAGTATGCTAAAGAAGATTATTTTCGGTTGCATTATCCCTTCATGGATGATTTACTCTCCGGTAGTTATTCTTTAACATCGGTTTAGGATGTTGTCACATGACCACCAGTGTTTTATTGCAGATGCCAGCCAGTCGCAAACGCAACCAAGTGCTTCACCATGTCAACGTATCACCATGCAGTTAATTTCTGAGTGGAATCCAGGGAGATTTGTAAGAATATTATTGATTGCCCGATGTCAACAACATTATTACATGACGTAGCTTAGCTTTGGTATAATTTATTTAATTAACCCGTTTCACTAAACTGCAGGTGGTGAGTTCTTTTAACCTAATTGCTATCACCATTATAATTAGATCGCGTGGTTTCATAATTCTCTCTCCCTTATATACTAGCACAGTGACTAACAGCAACTGTTCTTGTGAACAATCACTGGAATCCCTGTGGTGATTTAAAGTTTGCGAGCATTGTATTCTCATTAACCAACGAAACATTTACTACTTTCAATCACTGTAACAATAAATCATATGTACAACCTTCAAAGAATCAGGAAAATAAAACCTACGATTCCTAAGTCCGAAACCTATTATTTAACTTGCCATCCTAGCGAATTTGCCAGAATTTCGTTGTTTACAGTTTAAAATCAATTTTACCAGGAGCTAATAAAAACGCTCCTACCCCCTTGAGTGTCAAAATCGAAATAACTTTCCAGTCGCACACCAAAGTACCTCGTAACGGATTTGCTTTGTTTTTCCTGCCCTTAGGCTACTTTTCTCCTTTCACAATAGTTTCCTGCTTGTCGAAATTTTGCCTTCAGGCATTTTAGTCTGATGCAATGTCATGCAACGATTTCAGTTGATTGTCAAGCTTCTGTGCGGGTTGCACAGTATAGCATCATTTTAGCAATTTGTTCTCGCCTTATGGTTCTTACTAGCTTTTCTCTTTACCCTTTTTCCCAATTCTTTATACACGAACATGCATCATCCTTCCAAGTTGTTTTTGCCTTATGATCCAGTTTTCAGGTAATCTTTTCCAGAAACTTCTGTTGTTTTTGTCAAGCTTCTTATGCTTGTGTAAAATTACATCATCTTCGCATTTGTCAAATTTCGCAACAGTTTTTGCTCTAATTCGCCAACATCTTATTTCACTGTGGTTGGTTGGGCAACATTATTGGTGATCCTTTTCGTTTATGCATGGCTTAACAACATGTTTACTCAATGATGCATATCTTTTTGCGTCATATTTTGGGGTGAAATTTATCTAGCTATCTAACTATCTTTGCTACTTAACTAAAACATGCAATCAATAACACACATCAATAATTACACTGCGATGTACACATACGCTAATGGCACAATAATAATTTGTTCCTTTTTCTAAAACATTTCATTTGAAATTGCATTTTGCAAATATGTTTTTAACAGTTTGTTAGCTTCAAGCTTTTCTTTTCTTCAAGTTGCTTTATCTCCAAGCTTCATGCTTTTCTAGAGTTCTTGTATTGTCAGATTATCGTAAGTTAGATATGGCTTCCATCCAAAGAGTAATTTCATCTTCTTGATGTGCCACATGATTGCTTCGTCTTCATTTGTACTTCAAAAACTTCTCCATTGTAATCATGTAAGCGTGTCAACACGGATTCTCCTTCAGGTAATTTATTAGACATCATTTGTGATAACTTCTTCTTTTGTCATATTCTTGAACGGTATAACAATTACTTTCTCATTCGATTGGTAATTACATTTGTGCACTTGTAAATATTGTTTTAGCAACAATGTTTGTTTTAGGTTTAATTCCATTCATGATATGGTTTAAAAATACCATAACAGATTTCACATTTTTCCTGCAGGAGAATTAGGTGTATTTGTATGGCACGCACCACCGCTTAATGACATTTCCCGGATTACTGATTTCAGATTTTGAAACAAGATTTATCCAAAAGTAGCTTCGTTTTTGAATGTGAACTTTTTTCCTGGTGTTTCGCTGATGATAAGTCATCCTGCACATGTGTTCACTACACTGTCACCATCACATTCATCCCCTGGAAGCAGGAATGTTTTTACAAAAATAGGCAAATGGTTGTCTGAAAAGACCGTTGGTTTATCAGAAGTGCTGCTCACACATGTCTGATCGAACGAAACTTCACGTTTTGAAACCAACCATTTCAGATTTCGTGAATAAGCACGCGTATGGAAGACCTTAACGTCTGATGAAATGGTTCAGGCGGGTGCCTTGGTTGCACCAAGAGTTGAAGTTCTGCTCACATAATACACTCAGGACTAAAGGAACTCAGTAAAACATCCATCATGCTGTCGTCTTGGTATCAAGCCATAACGGTTACCAATAAACATGCAAAAGCTGTTGGACACTTGGATTTTGGATCTTGTTTTTAAACCTACAGTACTATTAAAAACAGAACGTCATAATCCCATTGGTTAACTAACGAATACACTGTAGCATCTTTTGTTTGTTCATTTTCTTTTAATTTTCACCAACAAACCTGTTATGAACCAATGCTTCCATAAATCGTTCTTTTTGTAAATAACTCCAGAAAGATAACAAAGTGTCCTAATAAATTACGTAACAGAGGAAATCCAAACCATTGCTTTATTCACACACAAAAACCATGCACAGAAGCAACGCGCATCACGGAAACCACCAAAGGTGACGCCGACCAATTTTGCGCAACTGTTCAACGTTCTCAAGTAATTTATATATATGTGGTATAATTTTTCTACTTTGAGCAAGACATTTTTTAGACAATAAAATAGTTTGAAACGAGACAAGGTAGACGAGTTTCGCAATATCACCAATTATTGCATCCATATGCATTGAATATACTCATGGAACAGCATAGTCGGATGTCTTATTCAGTTGCTAATCACGTTTTCGCTCGCTTACAAGCGGGTCCGTGGCCAGGTTTAAAAATTTTAGGGCGTCAAGATTTTTGTTCTTATGATATGTACAACAAACAAACTGCAAAAAAACTTTCTGGGCTCAGCAAAATTTGGGGGAAACAAAAAAATCGGTGTCACACAGACCCCGAACGACTTCTCGTAGCTACGGGTCTGACTAGAAGGTACATGGATATTTTCGCGTGTTCGATTGAATGAAACGTCATGTGAATGAATCATGATGGAAGAAAACAGAAGTTCAACGAGCAAATGCCCTTTGCAACAAGAAGACTTGAGCAGCGATGGTTTTGGTTTGAATAAATTACAAACTGTTGATTAATCCTTGCAAAAAATGTAAAAGTCTGAATATAAAGAGCTACATGCACAGTGTCGTTATGCACATACACACTACTGGAAAAAACTGCCCTGAAATTTTGTGCTTGCATTTTGATATCTATTTCGTAAATACAAGGGAGCGTTTCCCATATTTTCAATTACATTCAGATGACATCAATGTGTTAATCTAGAGTCGAGACCAAAGTGTCTCTCTTTATTTTGTTTCCAAAGACACCGCAACTGTCAAACAATCGCATTTTCTGGTGCAATCGTTTCAGGGCATTTAAAAAAACCGCTCGACTCTGATGGATTCTTCCGCTTCAAATGTGAATGGAAGCTTTCTTCAGGTGTCCCATGAACAAAATTTCAAAATGGAGCCGAGGTTTCGGTTCATGAATGTTTTCACCATACTGAACAACGGAGGCGAAATTAAAGACTTGAGGGAACGTCTGTAACGGTATATTTAACCGACGACTTTATGAAGGATTATTGTTGTTCTGAAGAAAAAGGCCGAATGCTTTGAGGAATCCTTGTTCGAAGCTTTCAGCTGTTGTGTTGATTCTTACTGCGAAATCATTGCCGCACCAGCTCAACTGCCGCAATAAGTTTTAGGTAGTTAGACGAACCTACTGTTTGTATATGACACATTCGCGCTATCACAATTGCCAAATGGTGTGCGTCATTCGAAAGCGAGCAGCCGAGCAGGGTACATCCGGAAGTGAAGGTTTGGAAAACTGTGATTCGCCAGAAGAAGAACAAATATTTCCTGTTGAGCAGTTTTGCTCAGAGGTCAAAATGTCGATGACAAAAGACAAGGGTCACAAACGAACAATGAAAAAGACGTTCTCCCCTACACGCATTGCTGAAAAGTGAATGATGCGGCAATGCTGGTGCGATATATTTGAATATTTTTTCAAACAATGAAGTTGTTTGAAGTGTTTTGTAGAAGCATGAAGGATTCAAGCCTCACTTCATCCAAACGCTTTGTCTTCCTACTTTAGCATGTAACGTGTTTCACCTGAGCTGGTGAAAGATTTGCCACGTTTTCGCTCATCGCTGCAGCTTACAAGCAGGGCAGCGTGGTGCAAACACGAAAATCATAAACGAATTGAATGAAACAATTTGGGGTAGTTCCCTGGGCCCAAACAATCATTTGTCCCACCTGAAATAGCTCTAGCATTTTGTCTTCTCAAAGCCTAGGATTTTACAGTACGTTGCAAGGTTGAAACGCAACAAGATCCTAAAGGAATATGATTAAATTGGTTTCAATCTCGGTGCAAGAGTGAAATATACTGCTTACAAGTGATAATTTTTGTAGAACTATTGTGTGGGGTATGTAACATCACGATGTGCAAAAGAAAAGCAGATCCTACATCGCCACAAAGTGTGGCGTATAATCCCGGCACTTGTTTGACATATGTTTTTCCATCGCGGGCAGTCATTTTTTTCTTTTCATACATCACAATGAGTTTTTGCTCAGATACTGAGTAAGATACCAGAAGTTGCTTTGCATGTCGTGACTAATACTGCATGATATCATTCAAATGACCTCAAGGTAAACCTTGTTTAACTTTTATCTTAACACATGAAATAAAACAGTGAATAAAAGCGTTTTCGAGCTTCTTATTCGAACATAACGATCGGATCTCCAGACACTACTTTTATCCCATCAAAACCTGCAAGGCACAATGGAGCAAAAGTAGAAACAACAGGAAGTGTCACAGGCAAGAACAAACAGAGATATATTTCTTTGAACATAGACAGAAGGTGGTGGAAATTGGGGATGTGCGCCAAAAACTTTGGACAAATGCGATGTAGGGGGAGGCCTTGCGTGGAGTCATTATGACTGGACTTGTTTGGACGAGGGATGTGGTGACTGCGATTACTACTATCCAGAGAAAAGTTCATGGCGCAGGAACGGAATGTCGCCACTTAGTTCTTGCACAAATATAACGCCTGTGCCACGTAACACAATTCAGGCAGGATTTGAGTAAACAAGCTGATCTGGAAAATTTCCGTACAGCTGCCGGCTGCGTCACCACCGAACATCAGCAAGGCCTCTTAAATAGTGTATAACTAGGAGGCCTTGACCACAGGCAGACTGCGCGGAAATAAAACGTGATGTTGCTGCAATGCTATTCCACTGAATCTGCAACAGACTTAAACAGCAAGAATTGCGTAATTACGTTATTCTTCCATAAATAAAACCACGTCAAGCCAGTGTTTTCCAAAATGTTCTTATTTGCGTACGTACATCTGAGTACATTAAATTTTTGTCGTACAACCGCAAACCACTAAATGTTATTATTTTCAAAAACGTAGTATATGCATGCATTTGCCCTGTTTCCTGAAAAACTGTTGCCAATCATGGACGTAGGAAGGGGGGAAGGGGGGGCTTGGCCCCCTGGAATTTGAAATTATTAGCAAAAAAAGGTTGTTTTTTCAATTTCGAGGGGTATAAACCAAATTTCACCACTTTTGGCCCCCCCTGGAAAAAATTTTCGGAAAATCCCCTACTGGCACCCCCATGGAAAAAATCCTTCCGACGCCCATGTTGCCAATGTAAAGTTGTCTCCTTCAAAAGTAGTTTCTAATACATGTATCATTTAACAAGGATGCAGTTTTTAAGGCAATCATGGTTTCGCAGTTGAACACATTCATACAGACTTTAACGGCTGATTAATATGCTCTCACGAACGGAGGCTTGGTGTGCTCTACAGCTCGCGTCCCATTCGTCCTATTTCAGGTATAAACTACTCACGGCCGTCGCAAGAATTTTTCCAGGGGAGGGCCAATATGGATTTTCCACAGGTAGCCAACAAAATGTTTCCAGGCGTCAAAAACAGTTAAATTTAATTTTTCTCTCACGAAACTAGGAAAATGACCTTTTTTGCTAAAAATGTAATACGTGGGGCCAAGGTCCTCCACTTCCTCTCTTCCGACACCCATGAAACTACTGAATTTGAACTAACACCTTTGGAAAAGAGTCAGTGGGAATCAGTTGGCCACAGAGTAAACAAAAGTAGAATGGTAGCAGGTGGCAGCTGGAGTAAATAAGACTGGGAGTGGCACGTGTTTGACGTGTCGTTGTCGCGATTACTTTTCATGATGAAGTGTCCATGCTGCACGCACGGAATGCCACCACGTGGTTCTTGCGCAGCTGTAAGTTACGTGTCACGTGGCACAACTGAGCGGAGGGCAGGTTTTGAGCAATCAAGCTGATCTGGTAAATGTCTGTTCGGCGTCTTGCATCACCATCGAACAAGGCAGATTGCGTGGGAACATAACGTGACTGACCAAGGTCACCTAGAGAAACACTTTGTTCATTTAGGTGGTCTTGGACTGACTGAGGAAGGTCTCTTTGACTATTTGCTGCTGCAAGAATAGTCTACCTCAAGCTGTTGTGCAGCAGAATTTCACGAAAGAACTGAACAAGTACGTTGTTTTTCGGTAAACGGAAACACGTTAAGGCAGTGCTTGTCAAACTTTTCCTAATTGAGAACTCCTGTGTGCATTTAATATTCCTTCCACAACTCCAAACTTCAGAATCGTTTGTTTGAGAAAATCCATTCTTATGAAAACCTATCGTGATTAATAAAAATATTTTTCAACGGCGGAATCAGAGAATTAATGCAAATCAAGCAGCAAACGTGTTCACTTAACCGATGTCAAATTGTTGTTGGCATTGGTCATGGTGTAAGAAAGGCTGACACTCACGACCGATTGTACTTTCGTGGAACCCCAGGAATCCAAGGATCTTAAGATGGGAACCAATGTTTTAAGATAAAATAGGGTTAAATCTAAACCGATAACGGAATTACAATATGCAATCAATAATTTTAAAACAGACAAAGATATTGCAGAAAAAAGAGACAAAAACTGAGACAACGCAGGAAAGACAAAGACCGATGCTCAGCAGAAATTGCTTTCTTGTTTTCGGATAACAAAGCGAATTTCTGATGTAAAACACAAACGTTTAAATCTATGATTTTGTTTTGTTTTCGTTACAGCAAACTTCTCTTAAAAAATTTAAAGTTGATAGTATAGTAAACTATTTTTTCGAACATTTAATCTCTTCAAACATAGTCATGTCGTATTTAATGGATGAGCATGAGCCGACAGAGATTATTTTGATTATGACAATCCGTTTTCCCCATTCCGCACGACCCTGTGCCATCTCAGTCAATCTGTTTCAGGTTGAAACCCACCTTCAAAACAGTACGATGCTGATCAAGCTACGAACTATCATTTCCTTCAGTAAATGTGTTTTCGCCATTACGTTCAGGGGCGTAGCGAGGTTAAATGGCGCCTGGGGCCAGAAGCAAGTTTGGCGCCCATATGTTCCAACCTGAGCTCTTTCGGAAGCCAATGTACTGCATTGAAGCAAGTACTTGTAACACTGTTGGGACTTTTCGAGGACCCCGCAGTCATTCGGCCCCCCCATAGTGATTCCGAGTCCGGGGAATTGTGCCCCCTTACCCCCCTCGTTACGCCCCTGATTACGTTTTGTAATCAATCTAACTGCTGTTGACTTTTGCAGTGCAGTTTGACACTGGCAATTATTATCTGAACAAGTTTGATCTTTGTTTACTGATTGGCATTGTTGCGGCTGCGCAGTCAAGCATATTTTTAAAGCTGATCAATTCAAGTTCGTGCTCTTCTTCCTGTTCGGCCATTTGCAGAATCTGTACAAGTTGCATTTCAATGAAGGACTAGTTCTGCCAGCAGATCGCTTCTTGAACTTTTCCAAATGATAGATATTCGCAGCGATCTTTTCAAGCGGTGTGCCACAGCAGGACATTTTCGGTCACGATATCCCCGCATGGATTCTAGTGGTTATTTTTAACATCGGTTTGGGACGTGGTCACGTGACCACCAGTGTTTTATTGCGGATGCCAACCAGTCACAAACGCAACCGAGTGCTTCAACATGACAACGCATTACACTTTGCAAGCGGATTATTGTTGTTCTGAAAAAAGTCAAATGCTTTGAGGAATACTTGTCAGAAGCATTCAACTGTCTTGTTAAATCGTACTGCGAAATCATTGCCGCACCAGTTCTTTTGCCGCAATAAGCTTTTGGTAGTTGCAGGAACGCACTGTTTGCATATGACTCATTCGCGCCATCGCAATTGATAAGTGGTGTGCTTCATTTGAAAGCGAGCAGCCAGGTACATCCGTAAGTCAAGGGTCGGAAAACTGTGATTTGCGAGAAGAGGAACAAACATTTCCTGTTACGCAGTTTGTGTCAGAGGTCAAAATGTCGATGACAAAAGGCATGAGTCACAAAAGAGTAATAGAGAAGACGTTCTCGACAACACGCATTGCTGAAAAGCGAAAGATGTGGCAGTGCTGGTGCGAAATCTTTGACACTTTTAATCAAACAATAAAGTTATTCAATAGTGCTTTGTAGATGCACGAAGGATTCAAGCTTCACTTCATCCAAAAGCTTTGTCTTCCTCCAACAGCAGATAACCTGTTCGACATGAGCTTGCGAATGATTTGCTGCGTTTCCGCTCATTGTTTCAGATTACAAACAAGACTGCGTCGTGCAAACTCATTGTTGCAGATTACAAACAAGACTGCGTGGTGCAAACTCGAAAACCATAAACGGATTGAACGAAACAATTTGGAGCAGTTCCCTGGGCCTAATACAACCATTGCACCACCTGATATAGCTAATATTTTGTTTGCTCAACTTGTGTGATAACACAGTGTGTTGCAAGATTGTAGCAACTTTCTTGATCATATCACCCGCCTTTCTGTTTTTGAAATATATCTGCTGGCTAAATTCCGTCAATTAGGACAAGAAATGGTTGACTACATTAGGTATTATTTGATTTGTGCTCAATGAAATCTTTCATTAAATTCTTTCGTTGGCGTTTTCACGATGGCTTCGTTATAAGAGACATGTGCTTTTTTGAAACTCTATTGAAATGAATCCCTAACCTGCAACACTGTCTACGAGAAAATCGATGTTTTGTTGTTGCAACAAACCGGTTACAACCGGTTGCCTTGACACAATGAAGCAACCCGGCACACCTTGTTTGCTCAAGCTCAGAACTTGTGCTGGCTGGAAAGCTTTACTTTTTTGGGAGAAAGAGTTAGTCCATTGTTTTCGATTTGGAGCAACATTTGATAAAAACGTTGAGAGATGTCTTCATCATTTGATGTTTGTGGTTTCGAACGACATCTAGCAAATATTCTCAGCACGCTACCGCCATTGTACCACTTAAACCACGTCAATAACAATGTTTTTATGCAAACCATCTTCTAAATCTGTTGCTGCAATGATGGGGAAATTGATCAGCGACAAAATTTCATCTGTTGCTTGAACCCTGTTTGCTTGTTTGCAGATGCATATGGATAAGTGTTACCATTAAATTTTTCCTGAAACGCGCTATAACGTGACGATAACAGTCTATGTCTCACTTATTTATGCTAATATTTTCTCATAAAAGTTTCAGTAATGAAAAAACATGTTTTCCGTTCCTCAAATGGCACAAGATCCTGAAGCAATACGATTAAAACGGGCTTACTCTCGTTGCAAGAGTCAAATGTATTGTTTACAAGTGATAATGTTTCTGGAACCCATATTGTGGGGTGTGCAAAGTCATGATACGCAAAGAAAAGCAAATCCTACATTTTGAAGCTTGTCCGAAAGCAACGTGCACTGGTTGTACAGGCAGATCCGCTGAAGGCAACATGTTTCGTGCACTGTTGAAGCTTGCATCTCTTTTTCAAAATAGGCACATAACTCCATCGCTTCGCAATTTACTCAGTTACCAGGGAAGGAAGTGAATCTTCTTTTTTTTAATTTAACTCGACAATTTTAAAAAATCCCCAAAGACTGTGAACGCTACATCTAACTTTCCCCTCTCCAAGCATGGTGGCGCGCATAGGCAGATTAACTAGCAATGCGAGTCAATCTGTTCTTGACAAGGTGGTGTTTACAGTAGATTGGTATTTCCCAGGAAATATTTTAAAGTAGGCGCAGCCAACACGTTTCTCGAAGAATGGTTTTGTCAAGCAACTTTGCTTCAGGTCATGCGGAACTAAGCTAATAAGCATTAAATGTGTTGAAAAAAGTTTCGGTCTTCCAAAATTTCCTGTTCATGTCCATGCACGGCAACGAATGATTGTGTAAAGACCGTGTGAAATCACCTTTACGCACAGCCATAAGGGCGAAAACATAATGTGACATAAAGTACTGATTGTTGTTGATCTGCCCACAATGGGTATGACTGCTTAACTGTGAATGTGGACATAATCTCTGTCCTCAAAAAATCACTCAATTTTCTCAGCTGGATCCAAACGTTTGCAATACTGTCCGTTAAATTCGATCAAGTAAACATCAAGCAACATAAATTCAGTGACTAGTGACAAAGCCGCTGGCGACTGCGTAACAGCAAACAATAAGTTTTCACACAATCAATCCAAATGCTACGTTAATCATTTGAAACATGAAATGTCTCACCACAATTCAACAAATTCACATTAGAAAATTGCGTCAATGTGCAAATATAGTACATTTGCTCCCGAAGGACCTTAGATTCGAACAAGGGGCAACCAAACTTGTTTCTTGCCCCGAGCGCCATCTAACCTCGGTGCGCCCCTGAACGTGATTGAAGGTTAATCACAAGGCATCTACTAACTTTGTCGAACCACCAGGTTTAACTGGCGCGTTCAACAAAATTCGTGTAAATGATTGGCGTGAGGCCACGGAAATAAAGTTGGAAAAGTGTAAACGCTTTTTCCACATTGGACGTTATTCAGCTCTGCTTCACATTGCTGAGCGGGTGCAGTAATTTGACTATTCAACAGATACTCGAGATCTTTGATTTTAAACAACCGTTTGAAATCTTTGTTACCAACGAAAGCACGAGGCCTGTTGATTGAAACTGGGTAAGTTGAGACGTTTCCACAGAAGGAAAACTCATACGCTTGAAAATCTCAAAATAAACTTTCTATAAAAACATATTAACCAGTTGGTTTGGGAGAAAGATGGATATGCAGAGTGAACATCAACCTGCTCTTGTTCATCTCTTGAAAGCAGGGAACGGGGCCGGCATTACCAACCCCAGCGTAAATACAAGGCAACCTTTTCAGTACTTTTCCATTGGATTCAGGGCGTAAACTACGCAATTTGAATAGGTGGAGAGAAAAAAGAAGTTTTCTTTGCAAGCAAACTTAGTACAGTAACAACAGAAGCTGCGTTGTTAAATGTTAAAAACAGTGAAACGCTTTAGCAGAACGCATAAGGCGTGTGAGAAGAGTTTGACATGGGTGAAAACGATAAACGTTCGCCCTGAATTTTTATTTTTCACTGTTGTGAGGAGGACCATAGCTCAACATATTTCAGCAATTTCTAGTTGCTATTGTGAAGATGTTAGATGGAACAACCGTGAAGGGTTTGCATCGAATTTTTTCTAGGTTTTGATCAATTTTGCCCAAAACTTTAAATTTTGCCCTATTTTTCCTAGACGAGACCAACTCGAAAATAGTTGTGTCGCGTTTTAAACTAACAGATTTTTTTACGCTCGACCTAAAAAACCACACTCCCAAATTTGATGTCTTCCACCCTGATAACGGTAGCCAGCTTACCATATCGTTTTGTGCTTACAGTTGAAGGTTTAGTGGTTTTTCCACAATACATGTTGACAGCAACCGTCGTCCATAGTTACTGGAGACACATCAGCATTGGAAGTATTGCTTGCAAATTTGAAGCAGGGGAAAATTGTCTCAGATGCGGTCGGATCAAATTGATTGTTAACTTGTTGTTGTGCTTAACAACTAAAAAAGTTATTGGCACGTTCAAAATGTTTTTGAAAACTTCGGGACGGGGGTAATTTCCTGGTTTCTCCCCAGGTTGCAGACCTGCTCTCCTACGCAGAAGGGGAAGAAAAAGCAGATATCGCAATGATCAAAAGATTTGCTGCGACGATTGCACAGGACGGGATCAGCTGTTTTTCTAGGAAAACCAAGTGCAGCTGTGCTTCCCACGACGTTATACATTCCTCGACCTGTTTCTGGTGCAAGTATTCTCACAGGGCCAAGTGCCATTCGTATCAGGTGGAACCGTTGGATGCATTATGCTGTGAATCGTTGATCTGCTAATCTTTCGTTAGGTGTCACGCTTGACTGGTGAACAACAGTCAGCGTCAAAAGAAACCGATTACTCTGAGAGGTCGTGAAGATTATCTTCTCAGAGCTTCAAGGTAAGACAATAAGTCGACTGCGAAACCACTTGACACCCTAGCAAGTGTTTTCGCTCTTAGGTTCTGCAACGAAATCACTTCATTATTAACCTGTAATTTCACCGGATTGTTACTCCGCACCGTTGATACATGAATTTCCCGCTTGTTGGTTTGCAAACTGCCCACACTTCAGATTTGCAAACGACACTTCTAATTTTGAATTTTCTCCTGTAACTCGAGTGGACGATCGCATGTTGTGGAAACACCACTAAAGTTTCAACCGTGGGCGTGCAACGGGCTACCCATATCAGGGTGCAAAAACATCAAACGTCTGGTTGTTTACTTTCAGGGTAGACAAACCTATTCGTATGAAGCTTGTCTATTCTGAGAAAAAATGTGCGCTATGTCCATTCTTGTATCCGTAAGCAACTTCTGCAAGAAATACCAAGGTGCAGAGCCGCTGATGCCGGCATGTCGAAAGAGGTACAATGGGCGAAAAGTTGTCAAGTGTGCTCTAAAAACGTCAGTGATCAGACGTCCACAGCTCGCGAGAGAGTTGGAGGCGTTGCTGTTCCGTTCACAGGTAATCGATACAACTGGCTCACCTGGCGGCTATTTTAAACGTCGGCTCGCGACGATGTTCAAGTGAGCATCGGTGTTTGGTTGGCGGAAAATTCCGGTTTTGACAGGTTGTTTCATTATTGTTTAAGCAGCCACACCTCGTTTGGTGGCGCAGTTTGAGCTGTGTTAAAGGAGCTGCGCAATTTTGTTTTTTGTGCAAAACAACAAGTTTCTATTTTTAGATCGGAGCGCTGCTCAATGAAATTTCTTGGACTATCGATTTCAGCTATTTTTAGCAACGTGCCCCTGAAAGTTGCTCCATTTTCAGAATCCTCGTCGCTGTACTGTCGATGAGTCACCCACCAAACACTCCCTACGGGCTGCCACAGGACACGAAGGGACGTTGAAAACAGTCTCAAAGCATTTCGGTGGCAGAATGCATTCAGAGTGTGGCTAAAAATACGCAACCGAACTTAGCAAAGGACAAGTTTGCTTGCTGGGCTTGTGCTCTCAACTGTGCGACACACTTGGTAGCTGCGGACACGCCATTTTGTTGACATGTGCATTGATTTTGTAAAATATGCATAAATGTCGTGTTCGCTTTCGTCATGCAACTGATCTTATTTGGAGAAATTGGAAACGTTTGCGCACGTCGCAAATTGCAAAGACCTCGTCTAAGGTTTCCATGGCGCACAATTAGTTTTTTGCGTCTGTTGACACGGTGCACAACGACTTTATTGACATCGATGAGAACTGCTTCTTTGACACGGCGCGGAACTACTTTATTGACATGGAGTAACTCTACTTTGTTGACACGCGTACAACTACTCTGTTGACACAGCTCAAAATTATTTTATTGATAATCGTGGTCACGATTAATTTCCTCTTCGCAAACGCATTGAAAACGGTTAACCGAATCATCTGCAAGTAAGAACGATTTGTATTCTCAAAATCGTTTTGAAAACGATTGTGCCATGCAGCACTAATGACATTTGTGCAGCTGTTTTTCAATCAACAGGTGAGACTTAATTATTTTCAACTTTCGTCGGATTTTGTTCCAAGTAAAATTTCGAGGACGATGATATGTGTGACGAGATTTATTACGCTACTTCAATCCTACTCTACGAGAGGAAATAAACGCAGTATTTTTAAGACCATGCAAAAATTTTCAATATCAAATTTGGCTTGAAATATCAAGTTACTAATACATTAAATTGAGACTGAATAAAAGGGAAACATTTTCGAAAACTCGAGAAACGTTTATAGTAAAAAAATTTTAGTAATGCATCTCCACTCCAACTGACGCTATGTTTCAATATGTTTTAAGCCAAAAGCCAAAGCAATAACCGGATAAATAAAATAAATTTCCGATGGCAAAATTACGCGCCATTTACGTGGAAAATTTCCAGTTTTCGGGGAAAACTTTCTTTTCAATTGACACTTTTAGGATTTTGGGGCAATGTAAAGGATTTTCACGGAGATTTGAGCTTTCTGGCGGTGATCTGCTGAAGACTGAAAATATCGATTTTGTGTCCTCAGATTAAAGGCTTCATTATGGCTGAAAATATCGAAGCCTCATGACGAAAATCTACACTTGGCACAAGGGTTTTGCAGCTATGCAGAAATTAAATCCTTGAAGACATGCATGCATCAAGGATTTTCAAAGCTTTTTGGACTTGTGGTCATATTATGTTTTAAGTGCCATAAGCCAAAATTACATTCCTTCATAGTAATATGAGTTGGAAGGATTTATTTTGCAAAATGAGCTTCACTACCGCTAGTAAATGTTTAGAATGTCGACAATAAAAACTGTTTTACACATTGTATGGTTAAAAATAAACTAACCATAAGGATTATACTGTATGTATAGAAACAAACTTATAATAAAGACAAATTTAGATTGAACCTTTGAAAACGTAACTGATTTTGTTGCACCGTATCTACTTGATTCACATAACAAGGGTTTCACAAAAGTATCCCACAATACGGATTTTGGGTCTGCAGCAATCACCAATTGGACAAAGGACTATCGAAGATCGAAGAAATCCACAAATTAGCTCTTTGGGGAACGCATCTGAAACAATTGAGCAATCAAGATGTTGGAAAACTTTACAAAAGCACTAAAAAGCTGTAAACCACTGGCTCAATTTGAAAGATAAATTTCGGTGACACCCTTATTGAAACACAATTTGAAGCTATTCGAGAAGTCCTGCTTATGTTTACAGCTAGGCCTGCAGCCAGGTTTTAAGGTTTTGGGATGCAAAATACGTTGTCAGGGGGCAAGACTTTTGTTTTATAATATGTTTGAAACATATTTTTCTGAGCAGAACAAAATTTGGGTGTCACAACAAAATTTCCGGGAGTGCTGCCCCCAAATGCCCCCGTGGCTACGAGCCTGTGTACAGCTATAGGTTAATATCGTGTATAGACTCCAAAAAGTAATTATCTCCTATATTTGTCTGAAAAGGGCATGCAGATATGTGGCGGCATTCTTGTAATAAAACGGTTAATTCATCAGCAGTTTGTTGCGTACATCGAAGAACTACAGGAGCCAGGCATGATTTTCTCCTGATGCTGTTCGCTACCGTAATCATACCAACATCTAGAGACTCAGAAAATGGCAGTTAAATGTGATTGTAAAGTTTTTTGAAAATTTACAGTGAACATTTTCTTAGCATCTTTACTTCCAAGCAGTAGGAGACTGCAAGACTTAACTATGACTCCATGTCTTACATAATCAAGCTACGGCATTTTTACCTTTGATTACTTTAAGATTCATGTGTGAATCTTAAACATGAAGGCGACGCACAAGTTGTTAGGAACAACAACGTAGGAACAACAGGGCAATCAAACAAAAATGTTAATCGGCAACATTAAACGGAACTTTTCCGTTTTCGTTTTTTTTTGTCCAGAAAGACATTTGTCGACCGTGATGGCTGGACCTAACAGACAGACAGATATTTTTACGCGAATTACCCACAGGTTTTTGCCCTGCAACCTACTGTACATTGATGTTTTGGTCGGAACGGAATGTTGCCAAAGTCTGTATTGCAAAGGCTGGGAAGATGTTTTTCTCAAGTATGTTGCATACGCATTTATACTTTGCATTTGTACGCTCAATTTTACAGAGAAAACTTTTTTACTGCATGTCGGGTACTATCAATCTATCGTTGACCCGTCTACGATTATATTGTACCTTGACACTTTCCTTGTTACCAGTGCTAACACTTTCAATTCCCAACGTTGTGATTTGTAAATGCCAACAACAATTGCAATGGTTGTGAGATAGCTTTCATGTTAGGGGTCAACCCGAATGCTTTCTAATTAGGGCTTATCTAAGATGCTGCTATAGTATTGAAGTTTCTGCATTTAGATTATGAACAGTATGGGTAAAGGTGTTTACCGCTAGCTGATTTAAAAAACCTGCTTTAAACGCGTTGAAAATGAATTTTTTTCACAGTATGAAATAGATCGTGGCAAGTGAAATCATGTAGTATTAATTAACACGTTTAATAGTTTACTGAGAAACAAGTATGATACAGCAACACCAAAGCAACTGCAACGATGTTGGGGCTGTGGAGATTCCAAATGGCAAACAAAGAAGACAGAAATTAGTTTTATTCTTAAAAAAATCCAGCATGAGTTCGATAATACCTGGTTAGGGCTTACTGTAGATTGCCGCTGCTACAGCGAGAACGGAGACACAATTATCACAACTTTCCCGCCGATGATTAAGCAAAGAACGAATGTGAATAATGCAGACATTGAACAAATGTTTGTCACAAAACACATTTAGCTTACTGTGTAAAAGTTTGCAAGAAGTTTACACTGCAAACGTTTACGTTCACGTCACTGCAGGTATTGACGAGATCCACTTTCCATTTCTGTCTGGAGGTCTTCTTAAACTTGTAGATCTCCGATTAGGGGTGGTAATTTCAACCGCTACATGGTATCTACGCCAGGTGATCCATCGCCAGCAACAGTCATCACCCATATAAAAATGTTTCAATTGGTTGCAACTTGCAATGTGCACTTAACTTCTGCTCAGCAGCGACACTTCCGGGTGATCATCAAAAAACCACTTCACCACACGATGGACATAGGTTCAACCGGCTGGTGAAAATAACGTCTGTAACAAAGCACGCAAATTGGGCAAAGATCAAAAATATTTTGGGTAATCAACTGGCATTCAACGACTAACACCATCAACCTAAAGAATATGCATCGAAATCTTAGCTACTGCTTGCGAGAAGATCGTGGGCCAAGGATCGTCACTACATTGCAAAATAATAAGTTGTATCTATCACACATGCATTTCTGATGGGTTGGGTTATATGTGGGCATTTCTTGCTATTCATAACGTACCCAACCGTTTGTACAGATACCGCAAAATAATAATTATGAAATTGGCTAAAGGGAAAAGTTCGCTACATTCTAGGAATGAATCCGAAACACAAACTTTACCATATTTCCCAGATATTTTGCAAGCAGTCAATCGTATGAACACTGAACAGTTTAGAGGTTTTCGTAGCAAAATGAGTTTGAGCACCACATATTAGGCAGCCATCCTGCAAAAAATCGCTAAGGAGAACAATACTTTTCTTGCTCATTCAAACTGTGCAAAATTGTTGTACACAAAGTTGCCTTTCCTCAGAGCGGGTTGCTTCAAATAGTTTGCGCTTTAAGGCCAGATATTTTTCAACGTTAAACCAAACTTTAAAAATTTATTCTTCGGGAATGTATACTGCAGCATTATCAAATCGTGTATTCCTCAGATTTTCTGGTTATGGAAAGTTGGTTGAAAATTTAAAAAAATATGAAATTTTCAAACAAAATATGAAATTTTGTGATGGCTTGATTATTCTGTGACTTTTAGAACAGACAGAGAGTTTTTTTTTTAACAAATCACCTGAAAAAGAAAACCCTTTAGGCTATTAAAGTTTACTCTACCTCGCGATGTGCATTTGTTGCAAGTAGCCTTTGCTCGGTAAATGATTAACTACTGCAATCATAAACACAGCATATCTTGGACTTACTAAATAGGCATCTTCAATTGTTGTTGCAACAAGATTGAATTTTTTTTTAAGTTGTTCCCGCTGTGGTTACAGCAAGTTTTGAGTTAAAGCTTTCATTGCGTAACTTATTATTGTAAATCATCAATGCAACAGACAAACGTGAACATCGAAAACCCCAAGTTGTCCCGAAACCTAATGCTCTCAAACATTTGTTCTTTTCGGAAATTTTGTATCGAAAAAAACACATTTGGCTTGGTTTCCGACAGTGGTATACGGTTTTGTATGAGTATGTTGACGCACGCATTGTAATTTATTGTGGTATATCCACGCAATTGCGTCAGAAAAAGTAGCTCCTTACTTGAATAAATGTTTGTGTTGGATAAAATGAGACAATTTTATTATACTCTCTTTGGAGTGTCTTCTTGGGTCTGCTGGTGCCCATCTCCGCTTTCTCTGGGGGGCTAATTTTGCGGATCGTGTGTAAACCTATATTTTGTATCCATCCAGTGTGAGTCTGAATATGTTGCAAATTCAGTTTTATAAGTTTTGGGTGTGATCTATCCGGGATTCGAATCCAGTCCACTAGTTTCAAGTGCGCTCCACCCAAATAAGTCACTAATTATGATCCAACGCCAAAATTTTAATGAACTTGTATTTTGAATGTGCTGAAAGTCACGGAAGCTCCTCTGTTTTGTTTACCTGGCGATTTAAAGAATTGTAAACAGTGTCGATTTGCCTCACTCGACTTTATATTTATACACGGGGAGTTGCACACTTAGCATTTGAGGAACTTTATGACAGTTTGGAACATTCTTTCAAAGTTCCACTCGCGTTTTTTTTCAATCAAAAAATCACAGCATATTCTCCATCTTTGTTTTTGTGTTGGTTTGCTGTTGGAGTTATTTTGCTGCCAGCAACCGAACCCAACATTACACAGGACAAGAAGGAAACGGCCTAACCCAGTTTCATTGTGAAGAAACACCCGGTTTCATGAAGTGACCTTCACCTTCGCAGCTGGCTCTGAACAAACAAGATAACATCATTGCAGACCCTTGGGAGGGAGTCTGTTAGAAATCGACCTTTGGAAGCCTCGTGACTTCAGGCACGTTGCCAACGCTATTGTGTATAGGTGTACAGCATCATACACACCGATCGGCTTCATTGTGCCCTCCGTTACGTAAATAAGCGAACCTTCTCGGAGGCACTCTGAGATGATGTAATCGCTTTTCACGCAAATGCTGCCGACATACAGGAATCCTAGGCTTCTTCACTGTCAAATATGAACGTTGAAGCATCGTGAAGTGCATGTCACCAGTGGTTACCTTTGTCAATGTTTCATTATTCTTTGTACAGCGTTCGAGAAATAAACTTTCGGTCAAATGGTCAAATCACACGTCACTTATTTCGAAATCCGGTAAACAGCGAGGAATGAAAGCATTTTCCTTCTGGAAAATTCTTTACGGTTACGCCCAAGCGAAATAACCCTGTGTTTCCCCTGTTCACTTTGCCCTACATGGCCCAACGGAACAGATCTCTTTTATACTGCTCGTTTTCTAAAGACCAACGAACCATGGAAAATAGAATGGGAAAACGGCATTCTGGCATAAATGCGACACACCGTCAATGGAAAAACGGCTTTGGGCTAAAGTTCTAACATTAGCCGGCACTCGGCACGCTGACGAATATTCTATGGAATTTATACTCGGTGTTTTGCAAGTTAAATGCAATTTTTGCTGTTCATTCTCAGTGTATATTCCTGTTGAATTACACGTTCGTCATCCAGGTATATCGGTGATTACCCGAATATGATAAAAACTGTTAAAACCATATATGGATCCGACACTTTGTCCGCATGGTGAACTACAACCATCAGTATCAGGGAAGGCTCCCCGGTAGAAATACATAACGGAAGAACACATTCTGCGCTTAGCCAAGACATGTTCCGCAATTAAAGTTCCAACAAAAGCAATATGTTTTCGTGTTGCTTTCTAAAAGTGGCAACATTATTGTAGTTAAGACCTGTGTTCCTGAAATAGTGGACTAGTTTTCACGCATATAGAATCAGCTATGAAAATAATGCAAGTCTTGTTTACTTTTAGTGAAAGGAATATTAATTTTAAAGCAATTAAAACAAGTGAATGTTTTTCACAGTAATAAGCCATTTTCCATTTTGTGCATGGAATTACAAGAGGTACAATTCGGCAACTGAAGCGCTGACTAAACATTGTTCCATTGTTGCTGTATATACCTAGATCAGGGGTCGGAAACCTTTCCCGAGTCGCGGGCCAAAAACAAACTCTGCAAGGTAGGGCGGGTCGTGCTAAATTTCCACAAATAATTACGTTCCCTTTGCCGTTTATGCTGTGGATAAAACGTGGGAATTTTAATCAGATTAACTCCTGATTTTCACAGTTCATAACGAAAGCCCACAATGTGACATACATTACATTTATCACACAGTGCTGTTTCTCATATGTATTTCCTCATAAGTATGCAATACAAGAAGTTGAAAGGAGGACAGATTCATGAAATATAATACCACTAGGCGGGCTGTACATACTGTAGTTACTACAATTTTGTAAAGGGGCTACGGGCCGGATGATTTTGCTCGGTGGGCCGGATCCGGCTCGCGGGCCGTAGGCTCCCGACCCCTGACCTAAATAATAGGTTTCATAGAGGTATGCAATAAGCAATAATGATGTGGTTAACGCAGAAACATATTCATGCACTATACTTCGAAATTAAAAAACAATGGTTGTTTAAATTTGGGGTGATATATTGTTAAGTACATGAATAACTACTGTCGAGTCAAACCTGAGAACATCATAAAGTTGAAAGACCATCTGCATAATGGATTGAACATTTATCAAACCAAGTACTGTGTGACTACGTTTCTTGCCTTACCACGCATAGCTTATAAGGCTACATAATATTCAATTGCCCAGTTGTGGACAAAACAGCATTATTTCGCCAAAGTCGCAATACGCCCGCTATTATTACAGAATTGCAACTAAACGTGCGAAAGCGTATCAATAACTGTTGTTGTAGTTTAAAATATCGATAAAGAGAAAAATAACTGTGCTGCAAGATGCTTTGGACCAAATGATAAATTTTGACCTAATGATGAATTTTGACTTTTTTTGACCTAATAACTTGGGAGTCGCTCGTGGCATCAACATGAAATTGGGTTTGTGGACGTTTCATAAACTTTGAAAAAGACAGAAAAATTTTGACATTATTGACTTTTGGTTGCCCTAAATATCACACAACTGTCTAGGCTTCTGTGAAAATATAATTTTAGTTTTCATTCAAAAAGATAAAATTCTTTATTGATTTGGCCAAATGGCTTGCAACTGAAATTCGAAACAGATTGCTTGTATGATGTATTTTTATTGATCCAGATAAACATAAAGTGAGGTGGGAGATGTTTGTGTCAACACGTGTAGAGATTTGCTGTATGATCCACAATGGCCTTATCGAGGGACTACACACTGTTCCAATGGAATCCTCAATAAACCATCTGCTTATATAATTCTCAGACTGCTATGTTTGTATAACAACCACGTTTTGACACCCTGGATAGCCGTGAAGGCAAATGGCTTAACAAAGTAACCGAACAAATGAATAATTAAAGCATGATCCTACCTCGTGTGAAATAATTGTTCTACCACTACATGTTGTTCTGTATTCATGGCTTTTCTCATTCCGTTTTGTCCATTTGCTTAATCTCCTCTCGTACCGGTTTTATATTTGCCAAATTTTGTGCACCTCTTCAGGCCCGTAACCAGCTTTGGACACCAGGAGGTGCGAAGAGTTTCCGAGAGGTGCCCAAATTTTTGAACTATGTCCAATACTTTTAAACTATGTTCAACACATTTTTTCATGCGTGGAGAAAAATTTTCTAGGGGAGGATTCTCCCCTCTGCTCCCCCCTTGTTACGGGCCTGCCCCTCTTACAAACGTTCAAAATATGAAAGCTATCTCTAGCATACGTTTGTGACAGACGTCAACCTGTCAACCTTATAACCTCAAGATCGGCTTTATTTTTACTTCCGCATCCCACTCCCCGCTTTGTGTGAGTAAGTCATCGCGGCGTTGCTCGTAGCTGCGATTCTGCAGGTGTAGATTTGTAGCTCCGTAAGTGGCGTCAGATAGTGTTTCAATCTATTGAAAGGAATTATTTGAGAACGGCGTATATTCTAGTTTATACTTGCCGTAGCTTGTGCTTTGAGCTATTCGTTTCAGCCTTGAGTTTGCTTGCTTTTTCTGCCCTTGAGTTGGCACTTCAGCGTTTCACGCGTACGTATCGCTTGCAGATTTAAAAACTGAGGATGCGAATAGTTAAGTGGAATCGGCTTCCCATTATAAATTGCTGATGTACTCGACTGCGTCATCTTCGTGGAGACTACTGTCATCGCTTGAACAGAGATGTGTGCAATCCGAATCATCGCGTAGCCATGAAATCAGAGCCTAATCGGCTGATTCCTGGAACGATTGTAGCTGAGCTAAACTATGAGGTTTTAATTGTTTTCAAAACTTGCTTGCATGGACATAGGACGTGTGTTTTTTTTTGAAGCAATAAGTTCATGTGATACACCATCGCGTTTATTCAACACATATAGTAGAAAATAACGAAAAAGATACAAACGCTGTTTCAACGGAAACAATTGCCACTGCCAGCAGTTCATCAAAAGAAAAAACTTTGTCAAAATAAGCTTTGTTCAGTAATATCTACACCCTGAATTACCGAATACAATTTTGACCAACTTCACAAGCATAGTAATAAGGAACAAAACAAAGCTAAAACTCAATATGAGGTTGGTGGCAGATTACCACAAGTAAAACACATAATTTGAAAGTTTCGCATCATTTTGAACGTTGTCAGATTCTGAGTGATGCCGTGTAGACTGTCGATTTAACGTTTGGACATACGTTAAATGCTTTATGTGTTCAGTTTCCATAGTAGTTTGCACAGCAAATAATGGTAATAGGTCAATCTGTGCAGGTATTTTTCTGTGACAATTGAAAACAATTGCCTTTGCCAGCAGCTCACACCTCTTGAGCAGAAAACACAGTTAATTCAAGTAGAAAAAGAAATCATTGTAATACAAGGTGGGCATAAACACTGACTTTTGGATTGTAAATTTTTTTCTACCCCGTTTGTAGACTAAGCTGTGCTGACGAAATTTGCAGCTCACATCCAGTTAACACCGAGTTTCTAACCCTTCTGCAGGTAAGCACAGTCTTCCACGTTTTACATAACGAATGTAAAACTTCACGTTTTCTTCCCTTTTTTCTCGTTTTTCTCATTACCAGTGACTTGAAGGCAATTGTTAAGCTTACATCTACGCAAATGAAAACGATATAGCATGGCTGTTGGTCAACCCTTAATCAAAACGCTTTTGTGACTACAAAGTTATAAACGTATTCGAACAAAAACATTACGAAGTTCATAAAAAAGGTTGTTCCTTTCATATAAGTAGTAAGTTTAATTTAAAAAAACTCTGGGCATAACCCAATAAACATTTACACTAAAGCCGTTACAACTCACTTTCTTGGTGCAAGATTAATCTTAAAATTTTTTACTTAAATTTTGATGTTGACATCTATAAGAAAATCTTATTATTTTTTATTGAAGTCCAGGTTTGCCAAAGTCCTAGATTTGTCAACACCAAGGAACTTGGTGTTTTCTTGGACTGTTCGGATAAGCCTGTAGCTAACCGACTGGTGGTATCAGGACAACCACCTGCTTTCTTTTCACGAGATCACAGTTATTCACAGTAACGCTGATATTGGAAGGAATGCATTTTCATCTATTACTTGGTTGGCAACTCCACACAGTTGGAAAAAGGGGATAAAATTCCTCTGTAGGTCCATCATGTCGCAGGTTTACTGGGTGCTTAATAAAACACAACGGAAACGTTAGAATAAGAGACTAACCACTTTCTAAAAACTGAATATTGTTATTTGAAAGTATCTACTATTTTCAAAAAATCATTAACTGCTATAAATTTACTCAAAAAATGTATTCTTCAACGTCAACCAACGAAACTGCCACAAACTAAATAAAATTATAGCTTAACGAATTCTTTTGCACCGATGACAATTAAAGATTTATAGTGATGAATCGGCTTTGTTTACCGTGTTTGTTTCGGAAGTTGTTCTTTTTCATAATTATTCTATCAAAGATGTACAGAAATTTGAGTATTAGTTGGAAATTTATTAATTTTACAGACTGAAAACCATTTTTTCCGATAGAGATTGTAGTCCAGCGTAGTTGTACCTGCTTTGACAGAATTTCTTTGATCTGCTTAAACTTTCTGATTACAGATAAAAAGCATCCACGATATTTCGGCTTCAAGAAAACCGTGTTTTATCTATAGTTGTGACAAACATCGCAGGCCCGAAGCAACGGGGGTAATTCATAGCAATGCCCCTCGAAATTCTTTGTGACCCCAAATTTTGCTTTGGCTAAAAAAAACTCTTTAAAACGTATAACAAAAACCTTTCCTCATTGAAAATGTATTTTGCCCCCCAAAATCTTGAAACCTGGCCACGGGCCTGAAACATCGTGGTAAGTTTGAGAAAAGAAAATCATGGTGAAGGGCAGAGAATGGAATATGCGGAGCAAGCACAGGCTACGGTTTTACAACAAGCGACAAAGTTGTTTCTTTGCAACTCTTCTTTGCCTTATCCTTATATCCGCAAAGCATCATTCATGCTAATTACCAACTAGAATAGAGCATAGTATCTCTCAAAACGTTCTGTTTGCGATGCTTTCTACAGGTTGACATTTTGTAAATTTCAGAAGCGTTTGAGCACCACACTAGTTTCACTGGTCAGATGCGCTCAGCAAAAATTGTTTAGGTGGTTCAAACGTGGAAGAAAACATGACTTCTGCTTGTTGATAGACAAACCTGATATTTCAAAAATTTCCTGTAAAAGCAACCATTACGAATAGATCAGCATAAACTTTTTTACTTTTTCTGAAATATTCCAAAAACAACATCAGCTTGTCAGCCTACAGAATTGCTAAGGTGTTTATTACAGAGCTACTTGTGCTGTAGATTTAGGTTCAGTGCTTGAAAAAACAAGCAGATTTGTCAAAGCTACGACTATTTATCAATCTGGTTCAGTCCAACTCCTGGAACTTTAAAATTGGAAACAGAGGCAATGGGGAATGCAAGAGCTTTACTGTTTGCGACTTTGAATTCTGATCGTAGCATATACAAATTACGAATTGCCCGCATCAGCAACGTGACCAAGACTCTGCGCCTTACAATTTTCCATTTGTCACTGTTGTGTTGCAATGGGTTTGACTCAGCAGACTTTAAAAGCCGGTAGAAGTACAGTCAACATCCTCAACGAGCCTATGTTCCCACAAACATGAATGTGATGGTCCAAATTGTAGAATTCAGTTCGACAAAGTCAGTTTAAGTATGTTCAATATCGTGTTTTCTTTGCTGATTAACACCTGATCAACATATTCCATATTCAAGCAATTACTTTTGGTTAGGATTTGAAGTGGAAAGTCGTAAGAGTGAAGACTTATTTCATATCGGTTCAGTTCAATGTTGCATCGGCTTTCGTCTTCCGCTATGACATACAGCACATACACACAACTTGTGCAATTACACTTTCCTGAATGCACTTCTTGCCTTTTCTAATACTAGGCAGCAGTTGAGCAAAGTTAAGGTGAGCGCGCACACAAAATAGTTTGAAAATCTGTGATGGAAGTTGAACAGTTTTATTTCCTTGGTTTTCCTTAACCACGATGTATTTTCAACACGTTTTGCTTGAATTCTGAGCACTCAAACAAAGCCATGCGTGGGCGTTTCGTGTTTTGCGTGGAAGAAGGAACTACTTGAAACAACCACTCATGAAATGATTTCACTTTCCAGTTTTTCAACTGTTTCACGTTTTTAATTACATTGCAGAGTACAGCTACAACTGGACTTACAGTTCTCTAAAAAATTGCGACTGCATGCGCCGTACCAGAATATAGCTCACATTAATGAAATCATAATTTATAAGAACTGATGTAAAACGAACGGTCCCTTTAAAATTTTTGATCAAATGTTTTTACATTGGTTTTGATGCCCACAACCATAGATTGTTTTGCTCATGATCTCAAAAAGTAAACCTCGTCCTACTGAAACTTTTACTGGTTTGAAGACATTGATAACAGCAAAATTTTTATGAGATCTCACCAATTTCAAATACTCGACTGCTTGGCAAACAATCTGCGATTGTCTAAAAAAATTTGTGAAAACATGTGTTCCATTGTTAGTTTCATTAACATAATAATTGGCAAAAATGGCGTCTAACGCTCATTTGCGTCAAATGTGGAAAAATGAATATTTTTTCAAATTAAAAGCATAAATAGCTAAAGCTTCACTCGTCAAAACAAAATTTGCTTTGGATGCAGGAAAGGCCTTATTGTGCTTCATAAATTTGCATAAATTTGATAAATTTGCATATGCAACATGATGAAATTTCAATATTGCAAACATCTTGACATCCATTGCTCGTGAAGAGGAGTTGCAGTTCTTTGATACACAGAGCCCAGCTAAGCAAGGACTGAGGTAAATATGACCCAGAAAACAATTCCAAAGTAAGAGCAGGCCTAAGCTAAAAATAATACCTTTGCATATCTTGCACAGCTTCAAGCAACGAAAGTGTAGAATGGCGAAAAGAACCGTTTTGTTGAATGTTGGTTCTGACAGCGCTGCGAACAAGGGATTCGTCGAAACCTAATCCTGAAACCACGATATAGAACCGCTGCACTAAAGTGTGAGGAAAGTTCGTAGGTTTTGATGCAGGTCGACATATAAAAAAAAATTAATTAACTAATTTTTGAGGCAAATTCTTTTGAAATAACCCTCAAGTGGCTTTCCGTAAATGAGGGTCGAAAATTTGAACATGCGCAAAAACATTTTTGGTGTAAGAAAACTGTTACATGTAACATGTTGATCGTTCACTAACTTGCACATCTTTTGAAACAATACGATGAAAATATGTTAATTATTTGCTTGAATTAAAACATCATTGTTCATACTTTGTTTCACAATCTGCTTAGTTTGCAATTACCACACTAACGTCCAGATATTCATATATTTTATGTGATGGCAAAAGTGGTTTTATTGATTCTTCTAAAGTTTGAACAAACCAGTTTTGAAAGTTTTTTAATAGTTTACACACGTTTATAACATGCACCTACTGCTTGGTTGTGCTGAGCATGCTTTACATATGGACACAACAAAAAGTTCAAAACACCATGATTACTTAAAATTTGGGCAACAACATTCTATCCAGCAAGAAGAGTGGAATTAGTCTACGGCCACATGTTTCATTTCCTAATTGGTTAATAAAATTTTTCAAATTTACCTGCATCTCAAAGAAGCATGTGAAAATGCCTCAAATACTGAACTCTGCAGTACCTTGTGGAATCCTGTGTTTGTGTTGTTTCGAAGTCAATTTTATTCTATATTTTTGTTGCAATTCAGGCCTAGCAGATATTTGCGGTTGTTTTAAGTCGAACCAGAGACGGTTGATTATATCGACAATTCGCTTTTCAAATAAGAGAACCGCGTGCGTGAGTTTCGTTGCAAGGGTTAAAACTTGGTTTAGAGAATACGCCCGCTTTTGTGCTATTGGGTACTATGAAGATGACTCTCACCGATCACGCAAACTGCTTCCTCTGACTGCATGGCACGCTCGAGATATCGTTGTCGCCATTGCGTGACTGAGGTTTGGTTCTCGGCCTCATATCTGACTGCTGGGAAGAATTCGTTTGGCGAATTTGTTGTGAGACGTCTACCTGAAAATATTATGACCATTGCAAACAGTTTAAGTTCCAGGCGGTTATCAGACAAACACATGAAGGTTTTGTAATTTTTCTAAGCTTCATCACTTTCCAGGTTTACTGAAAGAACCCTAAAGCAATGGAGTGTATTAGTTGCAATTTTCGCTGTAGGCAGTTGATTTAGTTCGTTTTTTCAAGAAAGGACTACTAGCGGACGTGCAGGAAATATCACGTTTCTTGCTATATCATTGATTGTCTGCAGCAATGCCGTTCATTGTTCAACTGCAGCAGGGGTCGGGAACATATGGCTCGCGAGCCACATGTGACTCTTTCAATGAAGGCATCTGGCTCGCTTGATATTTCCTTAACACGATTTTTGCGAATGAAACTTTTCTGTAATTTTCAATCTACCTGACTACAAAGCCATCAGCAACACCATGCAGCACCAGAAGTCGCATTAACAGTAAGAAGCATGTTATTAAAGAGAAAATTCAGACATTTACCATTGTTCAAAATTGTTGATTTTGCTTAAAAATGCACACGTTACTTAGTAAGTTAGCTGCATTAAGCATTGAAAAATATTATATTGCTCTCACGCAAATGCAATTAAAAATATATAGGTTTCATGGTTCCCTTAGCCGAAGAGGTTCCCGACCTCTGGTCTACAGTATTAAACCAAGACTTATATCTGAACGCTCAATTTTCAATGCGTCGAGACTAAAGCAAAATCGTTATTTGTAAAATCTACCTCTTGCGCGCTGAATATTTTCTGATGAGCGTTGCGTCCCAGCAAATGCCGATAACTCGATCTGCAAATCAGAAATTTGAAACATTTGTAGTGCGTTTCACCTTGTATTCTTCCTATCCTGACACCGAGCATAAACGATTGAAAGTGTAAACTCGTTAAATTTTGAATCGGTGGCAACGACCACGCTAGGTTGGTGTAAACACGAAATTTTCACTTTTATCAGCCAAAGAAAATTTTAGGTAGATGCAAATGATTTTTCGGGGCCACTTCGTTATTCGTGCGCAACGTTTCTGCTCCAACCATGTTTTGAAAGAGAAAGAGAGGACTACAAAAATTTTTCTTAAAACCTCAATGCTTAAAAACGAGAGGGGTTGAGAAAGACCAAAATCAAATTGCTCTAGCTGCTTGAAAACTACCTGAACTTGTACTTCTTGTAGACTGCTTAAGTTCATTTCCACCAATAGTGTTCTGGATGTGTTAGAAGTAAATGAACGTGGACGGGCGTCATCAGTGAAACACCTTTGCCGCAATAAGCGACCGCAAGAAGGACATTGCATGGACCTACTCCTGCTCCCCAATTCCGTTCTCCTGCAACAAAAATACAACCGAATATGTTTCTTTAATGATTCTCTAATGATTGCGAGGAATAAATTAATCTAACAACACTTTTCTCACTCGTGACAAAAACGCAAATTTGTCAGAAAAGAGTTTTGGAAACCTGAAACAGTAAACGCAAAAGCTGGTTTTCAACAAACGTTTTCATTAACAATTGCATTCACAAAGTAATGCGCTTTGGAGCTAAATTTCAACAGACGGTAAACATGTTTTGTATTAAAATTTTGCCACTACATTCTTGAAGATTATGTGAAAAAATGCCAAGTTTTTTTTGCTTAACGAGCACATATTTCGAAATAATGCAGGGCATACGTGAATATTCCTATCGTTTCGAGACCTGTTCATGATTTACAGTCAACTTTGAATGTGACAACAACAAACGAACCAGAGGAACTGTGACGTCAAACACTGGGTAAGCTCCAAGTAAAGCTCTTTTCTGTTTTTTTAACTGCACTGTGGAAATGCATTCTGAAGAAAGTTTTTCCCAGGCTTAAAAATTCCGAGAAATCGTGATCTAGTGATTTTGAAAAGAAAAGTTATCATCCAAATTTCTTCAACTGAAAAATCTAATACAATGTACGTTTAATCTGATGTTTGCAACGCTCATTGCTTTGTATTTTTTTTCGTTGCACAGACGTTCCAAGAAACATCTTAATTCGTCTAAAGCTACACAGCTTTGATTAATTATATCTTAAAATGAAGGTGAAAAATAAAAAAATGCAAACAAATTTAAATAAGATGAACCTTGATTGCACCGAGCTGGTCTCTTGCACAGGCGGAATGACTGGTTCGTCAATGTTTTCTTCCACTGCCATCATTTCACTGAATAGGGTTCTTTTCCTGTAAACGTCAATGATACCTGGAAACAGATGATGTGGCAATACATGAAATGTTTTAAAAACGCTTTGAAGAGCTTTTCCCCAAGGATAACCTGTATACAGATTTTTCAAATCAGTTCTCGATTTCGATAGAGTGACGCGATTGTTTACGTTTCAAGCCCCATCATGACGCTTTTAATGTGATTTTTATGACATCGTTCCGTCTGATTTTCAATTTACCTGCTGTTTTCAAATGGTGTCTTGCTGCACGTATGTTAGCTTCTATATTTGGAAAGTTCGCGAGCTCGCTTACACAATGAGGTAAATTAACAGTTTTTTTTTCTTATTAACGTTCCTACCGCCTAATAAATACGCAGCTGCAGGTTCGTTGCTGTGAATACAAGCAATGCTCCTTTTACATAAAATTTCCTCATTTTTTTGCATTCTGGATATTATTCAGCAACATACAGCAAAACTGGTTGTTGTTTTTATTTCTTCCAAACGAAACCATGGTGATGTGAGCGTGCCAACTGACGTGGTGATGAAACTTATGATGCCCTTGTTCAACAATGGCCACAACATAACTATTGGCAATTACTTCACTTCCTTAGACCTTTGTTTGCGGTTGGCAAATAAGGCTGCAGCCTTGTCGGTACGATTCGATCGAACCGAAGGGAAATACTAAACGATATGAAAGAATCTGGCGAGCTACATAACGCCACCATTCTAAAGTTAGCAGATGTTGCTGCTGCTACAGTTACTATATCTTAGTATCAATGCAAGATTTTAAAATCCGTAAACATACTAAGTTCACTGCACCCAAATGTCGCCTTTCAGTCGGAAAATAACCTGAAAACCCGAAATAGTATTTTTTTACAATGAAACTAAGGTGGGAGTTGATGTTCTGATGTTCTTGATCAAATGTGAAGATGCTACTCTGTGAAAGCAGGAAGCAGACTCTGGCCAATCCATTTTTTTATTTAATAGACACGGCACTCATAAATAGCTGGATTATTTACAAGTATGTTTGCAATTCAATCATAAATCGCAGAATGTTCATACAGAGATTTAGCGAAGAACTCACTAGGTGCACTCCAAAGGAAAAGCTACAAATTGAAAGTAATGCAGATGTTGTAGAGTGTGCTCCAACGCCTAAAAACGCAAAGCTTGTTCTGACAAAGACTGCAGTAACATAACAAAAGATATTTCCATGATTTGCAAAAAACTGTGTCGTAAATATCAAGCTAAAAAATCCAAAACTTGCACCTCTTATTAACATTTATTTCCCGATTTTTGCTTGTCTTTTAACTCTTTTCTGTTTTGTTTTTTCTTGATTCTTCGCGATTATGGCACAGTTGGTGATTTTCATCTCAATTAAAAATCTGAGTTCAGTGTTTTACTCACAAAACAGCGCGCGCGTCAATTGACGCGCTTGGTGATTGTAAGTAGTTGCCAATCCCGGTAATGCTGGCGCTAAGCAGAGCAAACAGTTTTTTTTCCCATCACAAATCAAGCTCGGTGCTATCAAGATCAACTTTCCAAATCTTTACTGCCAACTCGAAATGCGAGAATTTCACAAAAATTATTAAACCCGAAATCAAAAACCAACGGCAAGGCGTGTCCGGCTACGAGGCAACAAGCTGGAAATACCCACCAGGGGAAAGCACGCTCGTCGGTCACGGGCCGTTGTTTTTCGTTAAGTGAAGTGGCTTAAACACGTGAAAAAGCTTTCGTCACATGGAGCGTGGAAACAAGGTTGCGGTAGCGTTGCACACCTACACAAACCCTCCAACAGCCCACGCATCATCATCCAGCTCAAAGTGAATTACAGTGCACAGGCTACTTGCGCTTCGTGTTAGTCCGACTCGATCTTCAGTACTTTGAAACTAGCATCATTAATTTGGCTGCACGAGATGCTGTGCCCTTGCCAGCTGCCACAACGTTTTTTGGGGCCGTGTACGTTCTGAAATAATGCGTAGGTACAGCGTAAAAAGCTATTGGCTTATTGTCAAACCGTTTTCGTTTTCTAATATTGGCAACAAGCAGATGTGGCACAACTATAGGTTTGCGCCAGTGGAAAAACGTAGCTGAAAGGGGCCCAATAGCCAAGACTAAGAAAAAAATTGAGAAATGATTGTGAATCCGGATGTGCATGGCTACACTGAGACCCTGAATCACCGGAAAATACTCCGAAAAACGCAAAAAAAACACCCTCCTGAAAACCAAAACAATAGACCTATTACAATCGTAATAAGCTATAAACTAAGTGGGGGGCAGGTTTTACATTTAGCCAGGGAGGGGAGATTCCCACCACTGCCCCCTTCAATTACGCCACTATGAGCCAGAGCTTTTTCCCACTGAAGGAACAGAGTAAAGCGAAAGACTGAAAACAAGTTTCTGAACAGAGCTAAGTGAAAGCGGATGAAACTACACTGATGAACAATTGATAATTTTTTTGCCAATTGAGTACGGTTTGCACAAACCCCAACTCCCAGCAACCATCAATTTTTTGTTTCAAGAAAAAGCGTTTGTCTTTTAATTAAAGTTATTGCAAGAAGTTGCGGGACCTTATGAAGAGTTGAAAAATCTTGAAATTGCTGATTCAAACGATCAACCAGACGTTGACACGAATAGGATGCAGCTAAACGTCTTCACAAATGTTTGTCCTACAACGCCACTACCAGAGGTGTCTGTGTTGATAATCTTATCCATCCATGACGTCGCTGTCAATCAGCGTTGATAGCCCAACATAGAAGGCGAGAATATTTTGTTGGAAAAATCAGTGCATCTGCACACTTTATCAAAAACTGAAGGTATAATGTACCACGAAACAGTTACAAGAAAACGTTGCAGAGTTTTTAGGCGGACAAACACACCTACTACTTCAATCTATTTATTTGTACCCATGAAAAGAGTGCTTCTACTTCGTGCTAATCCCCATTGCCACACGACAGTGCTTTTTCATTAATCCTCTGAACTTGGTAGAGAGTGTCCTTACATTTGATGAAAGCCGTGAACTCTGGTTTTCATCAAGAAAGATGGCAGAAACTCAAATGATTAATAAGCTGCTTTAAGAAAGAAAAACGATTTTCATTTTTGGAACGTTTTAAATACCATACTGCTTCTTTTATACCGAAAATTTGTGGCTATGTTCGCATAAATCCACTTATCACTGAGGACTAGTTTTAATGAAATCATTTTTCTGTGAAATGGAATTATCTTGAGTTTTGCGGAAAATACTAACTTAAAACATTTTTCGGAAACAAAACGTTGCTAGTTAGAGCCACAGATGCAGTTCACGACAGGCCTGCAACCAGGGGGGCAACCAAGCAATTGCCCCTCCTCCAAAAATTTTGAAAAAGCATCACTTTGCTCCTCCCTGAAAATGTCAGTTGGTTGCGGCACTGGTTCAAGATGTACTTACATTGGAGTAACAAAACCGTTTTTGTAAATCCGGCAAATCCCGTCTTTGGTCTGACGTCACTGACGACCGTTGATATGCAGATCTGGCTGCGCAAGCTATAACAACCATTCGAAAGTGAAGTAATCTACAACAATCTTGATGCCGTTATGCAAGCCTTCAATAATATACCGATGAAAACAAAAAGAAATGGGTATAGATATTAGACACGGTAGCTACTAAGCCTATAAGCGTTAAAGCTGCAGTTTTCCTTCAAAACGTCTTCACGAACGTATTTGCTTGTATTTCTAGTAATGTTCTTCAGGGCAAAATGTCATGAGAGGATTATTGGTTCTACAAGTGGGATTGAAATGAATTTACGAATTTACGGAAGGGGAAAAAATTACTAGCTGGATTTTCATTACTGAACTCATACGCTCCTCACACAAGCACAGATTTTAGACCTTTCCTTGGCTGCTGATATCAATGAATCCACGTCCACTGCACTCGAAGATCTTTTGTTGAGAACAAGCTTTTGCTCATGCAAGTGTTATTGTTTTTGGCCACTTTTTGAGTGCAATATTGATTTGAAATTTTTGCCTGGTACTGCTCGCCAAAGCCTCCAACACCTCAATAAACAAAGCTCTATAACAATTTAAGAAGGTCAGAAAATTTGCCTTTGTTTTCCAGTGAGCAAGAGATAGAACAGGGATTGGCAAACTTGTTCAATAGAAGAGTCATTAGCAGAAAACCAAAAACACCAGCGAGCTGCAATGTCAGTTTGTAGTGTCAATATACAAATGCGGAAAAGAATGCAATTTTTACATAAAATAACCTACAGTAATCGAAATCAACGAATGCATCATTTACCAATACTAGGTTTGTGTTTGATTTGCTAGTCTCCGAAAATCTTGACAAAAGTTGTTAAAGATGTGCGACTTACTTCTCCCAAGTGTTCGTTTGTTTGGTTTGCACGATGTTTTGATTTCACGAACTTCTTTACAGAGAATAAGAATTCACAGCAATACGTCGTGCTCATACAGAAAAGAGTTGTACAATGGTCTTTTTTAGTTCTGGGTATTTATTTTCAGGAACCTGTCGCTAGAACTCAAGCATAGAGTGGCATTGACTGTATTTCGTTCAGTTTCATTTCTACAACAGACAAGTTTGTGACAAATGTTTGGCCAGCTGACCAGCCATCACCAACTACCTTAACGTTGAATGGATTTACAACGACTGCAAAGCATGGTTTTCACTTCTGCAAATAGTCAAATCTGACTTGGAACTCCTCCAGTAGTCTTGCAATGTATTTTATATTCTTCCACTTTGTGGGCTGCAATTGCCTCTTCTTGAAAAGCATTCGTTCCCATTCTGATATTGGGAAAATGACAGAATGTTTTTGACAATACGTCTCCTTGAAAAATTTTGATATTTTTCTGTTGACTTAAGTGGCCTAACTTGATCTTTAGGTTCATTATTTTTGTTATAAAATCGCGTACACGCCCTGGTAACTAACCTTATGAACTCGTGTAAACACATTGATAAATGAAACAAACATTCAATATAAGGCGACAACTCGCTATCGATTTAAGATATTGCTACTCAGCAAGAAGGGCCACACAAAACATGTCGGCGAGTCGCAGTTTACCCACCATTGATGTAGAATATGGTGATCGGTCGAGAACACAAAAAGCAAAAAATTGATTATGCTCAAACTCTTACATTTACGCTATATATATCTGAGTTCAGAACTCAACTCGATTATTTTTGTATCCATAGACGCGGCAGAAATAACTGTCGTATTAAAAGTACAGCAGATAACCATCTGGCTTTACTTTGTTTGATTTATATTGCTTGCCAGTTCAATACTGGTAAACCTGAAATAAGTACGCGCATTCTTTTCTTCAATGACTGTGTATAGCCAGTAACAATGCCTAATGAATTTACTTTACATTCCTATGCATATACTGTGCAACGCAAGTGTTTCCAGTATGATTTTACACACTTCCTTAAGAAATTGTATATTTTGATTCAAAACATCACGTATGCATTTGTTTAGAAGAGCGCTTTTTTATCTGATATCTTTATTCTCCCGCTTAAAACCTCTCTCAAGTGTTCATTTTCTATCCTATATACATGAGACTTTTGCCTGAGAATGAGAAATTTCTGCTGTGACTGGCACATTTTTCCTGTTCGGTTTGCACCCTACAAGTATTGCTTGCATGTGCAAACTTTTTCTTCTTCTGTGCTGCTTGGCGTGCAAACGGTTTTTCTATTTCTTTAAAAATACTACCAACCCCAATCCCTAAATGATACACGTTGTGCCTGGGAGATAAACAAACGAATATTTGTGAACCTAAGCGCATAGTTCGTGTAGTAGTGAACATAACTTGTCCACCAGGAAAAACTATTGCTGTAGATTGCTCAGCGCGTATCAGTGGAGCTTGGTATGTTTACTTGCAATAACTAAGATGTTAATAAGGTACGACCTACGTTTTGAGCGTATCAGGGTTCTTCAGGCACGAAGGTTTTGTCTCGTATCTCAGGTTTATTCCACGGTCTTAACAAATATGTGAAATATGTTTTGCTCTACAATGCAAAATTTTTAAAACTTCAAGTTACAGTTCTATCCAATGACTTGTTGAAATGCAACTCGAGGGCTCTTTTTAAACTGAACAATATAACCAAGCGGTCATAAGCAATTTTACGGATCAACACCTTTGCCTGAAAGTGAGTGACCTTCGTCATAGTAAGTAACCTGAAATTCATCAAATGCGCACAAATCTCTGAAGAATAACCTGAACAATACCTAACCTGCGCTACCCGGCTGTCGTTATGCGGACAACACGCTCACGCGTCGATTTAAAAGTCCTCAGCAAAGTAGACTGTCAGTGCAAGGTCAGTGTGAGCTGATGCATTTAAGCTCCGCAGACACCGCGTCTGTATATAAAACACTGCCCACGCAAATGCGATGTTTGCTTAGGCCAAGAAGCAGACCGCTCACCCAAGCTGCACGTGTTCACGGTGTGAGCTGTCACGCGCTATTTTGCGAAACCTGTGCGTCAGTTATGATGCTCTCTCTGTAACATTAGCAGTGCATTGTATTTTTTTAACCGAAACTATCAATAAACATTTGTTTTTTGGCGAGAACCTCACTTTTTACTTAATAAGTAAAGGACGAACATTTGATTAACCATCACTTTTTAAATAAGCTTGCCAATGTGCTGAAGTGAAGTGTGCTCATTTAAAGGTGTTTCAAAGTTTTTTTGAAACCTCCTCATCCGCAAGAGTATTTTCAAAGCCTTAGATTTGATATTTTTCACCTTTTGAAAGTGATAGCCATGCAGATGTTATTCTTCGGAACAGATATCCTGCAAAATTTTCGTCATTGTGAGATTTTCTCTACAACTTTGCAGCAATTCGATACATTTTGCGATATAATTTGTGATGCGTCTTTGGCAGCTCTCTATTCAAACCAGAATCAAGTTAAAAACTCATAAATGTAAATTTGTTTCATGAGAAAGTATGCAAACTCACCGATCAGCAAGATTGTTATTGTGCGGAACTCTCCGAAAACATTGGACAAGCGCCTAGGTAATGTATGGAGTAGAAATCGCAAAAAGGCTTGAAGCAATAGTATTTGAAGTTAGATCAAAGTCACTCCGTTTTTCGCACGTGCTTCTGCGGTTGATGCTCATATCGAGCTGACCTCGTGCCTGCAGAAGTTGAGCTTGTGTGGGTGTGTTATTGTTTCACCGAACAGATTTACTTCCAATTCGCCCTTCTAAGAACGTAATATTGTCTTTTCACAGTATGATACGATCTCAGGCACAGTTGAAAAACTGAGTGAGGTACAAGGCTCGTCCTTCAATTTCTTGCCAAATTGCTTTCGAAAAAAAGAACGCCAGACAAGGCTCATCAATAGGTTTTTCAGCTGCAGCTTTTCACCATCAATGAGGGAAAGCAAATCACCTCAGGCTGCTAATTTATCTCATCCGATTTTAAGACGAAGTAGTGCTAGTGCGGATCATTCAGTTGCAACCACGCTTATAATCGAAATCAGCATAAAAATGGGCGTGTTGTAATGGAGCCATCAAACGAGATGTCACGTGCAAGAGATGATCAGTTCTACATACTTCACTTTGCAGTCACCGCCACGAGGAGGTGAGGAAAGTTGAACCATTGCAGTGAGTTCGTAAATAAACAGAAGTGGTCCATAAATGAACAACTGCAGTGAGTGTAGGTTTTAGATCATTAGCTACTATTAATTAATCAATAGTTTTCTATATCCTTTTCCCAATTTTTCTACTTTTTCCCTTATTTTGTGTTCGTTTGTTTCCTTTAATTTTTTCATAGCTTTTTCTATTTTTAGCTGTCTCTTTTTTTTCGTTACAACAATGATTCAAGCCAAGCGACTCTGCGTGGCAATATCAACTGTAAAGTTTCAAACTACGGAATGAGAAACAAAATTCAACTAATGCATAACAAAATTACTGAAACTTAATTACATGAACACAATCAACCTATGTCAACCAAGAAACAACCAAACACAAATAGAGTAAAGTTTCGTGGTGGATTTTTATAACATTAGTTTCAAAATGTTGCAATAGGAACAGAAAAAGAAAATCACTTTCAGTGAGCTTTCTGTAGTCACAAATGTCATTAATTTGTTTTTCTTGTTTTTTTTGCCTGTTTTTCAATAGTGATTGTTTAAAGTTAAAAAAGAAAATTGTAAATTAATAAAGTCTTTTTGTCAGTTTGCAAAGAATTGAATTCTGCGCATAGCATTTGGCAGATCGGGATATAATTTCAACTTTGTCAAGGATCTAGTGTCGATAAATTCTTAATTCAAAGGGTGTTGTTTTGTCAAACGTCTAAAGCACTGCGTTTGCTGAATAAAAAAGTTATGCATACTGAGTACAGCTGATCTCATAAGAAGCGTATTACGGTTGCATGGTTTTCGCCAAATTGTTGCAACCATTAAACGGTTGCATATACTTCTCATAGCAGGTTGAATATTTAGCTGCTGTGCACAAGTCCAACCTGCCAAAGACAAGCCATAGTAAGCCTAACTAATTACATTACCCGTTGTGAGCAGCAGGCCGATCTCTCAGACACAGGCTTACAGTGCTAAACCGAAATCCAAAAACCAGTGCTGGTTGTCACATGCATCAGCTTTGCGGTCGGCTGCCCATACGCAATCAGTTTGCTTTGGCAGCTCGAAAGAACCGAGAATAAAATACACGCAGATGTGGTTAGCCGTGGGTGTGTAGATTTTCGCAGTCCAGGAGAGTACTAAGATCTGCTTTCGTGGGTGTTGCAGTGACGAACCTTGCGGTAAATTTCCCTAGTTGCATTTTATGCAAGAAAACAAACATCCTAACACCTGCAAGATGAGCAACGGATATCAAATCTCAGACTTTCTTTGGCGGATTGCGTTTTAATTCCGAAACGTAACTTTTGATTGACAAATTTATGAAGTTCAAGTACGCTGGTCTAAATCAACTGAAATGACAACAACTCGTACTGTTGCGTGCAGGGTGCAACAGAGTAAGATCCAATAAAAACAGGCGGTCTTCTCGGTTGCATTAAAAGCTTCAGTTGCTGTTTGAAGGAAAACACATATGGTTGACTGCACTGTGAACAGACTTTGGCAAATAGCCTACTAAAAAGCTTAAAAGATATATGTCTTTCAGGGCATGATCAGACGACTGTTTGCACAAAAATCAAATACGAAACAAATATTTAAATGAAACTTGGTTTAGCAGATAAGTGTAATTGCAAATAGTTCTCGTTGCGTTAATTTAATCTTCAACTGTGCTGAATTCAGCAGTTTTTTTTAATTCTTCAGTCAGCAAAATTAAAAAAATATCCTAAAATAAGTTTTCTTCTGCCAAGGAATACACAAACTTGGAGAAGGTGTTTTAATTGAAGAGATTCATACGTGCTTCAATAATTATTTTTGATCATCACGATAGCGCATTCATTCTCCATATTTATGATAGCAGTCAGGAAACAGAGCCTAGATATGCAGAAACGTTTGCAGTGGGTAGAAGGGTCGAAATAACATCCAGGAGAGCGGAAACGTTTCAGGGGAGACAGTTTTGCGAGGCACTGCGTTGAACTCGCTTTTAAATCAGACACTAATCACCTTCTAAACTTTTGTTTTATCATTTCTCGCAGACGTGTTGATAGGTCATTACCATTATAAAGTCTTTCGACAAGTTCCGAATCCTGTGTTACCGATCCAGACATCGAGGTTTTACACTAAACGCGTTCAAGCATTAAGTTCACAACGCGTTCAAGCATAAAGGTCACGATGCGTTCAAGCACAAAGGTCATATGAATAACTAAACTCTTGAAAGCAGCAATTTTCAATTCATTTTCGCTTTTGTTGGCAATAACCAGTGACCACCACTGGGGTTTCTAGCCTTAAACAATTAGGGTAAAGCAGAAGATGAACCATCACGCTTGTTCACTGTGAAACGTCGTTATACCCTTCGATTTACAGAAACTCAAAAACCTAAACTCGTGGAAGCAAGAAAGCCGGCACAGACAATGATTTGTAAAATAAAACAAAACAGGCTTGGAAATGATGACAAAAATATTTGGAACTGGTAATTTATAATGTTTTTCTTGAAAGAATATTGGCACACACTGGTGTGACAAGGAACCTGCACGTTTGTTAGGGTCTGATATCCGCTTCCTAAGCTTGTATTATAAGACGGACCATGAAGCAAAACATTACAATCTTTTGCATTTAATCAGGAAATCTGTGCGTTGCGTTGGCAGTACAATAGTGTTCTCCACTTTCAAATTTGAACAAAAGATGTGTTAAAAGTGATGAAAATCATTTAAATAGTAAATAATATTTATTCCTCCCAGGAAATGACTTTTGAAACGTGATGGTGTTTCAATATTTTTCACCATACGCAACGCAAAACTTATGCTTTATTAAAAATAACTGCAGTTTGTCTTCGCGTCACAAGAACAGTTCTTTGAAAAGTCTGAAAGTTCAACGTGCACCAAGTACAGCGGAAATTAATTATTTGAAATTGAAACAAAATGTGCAGCTAAGAATGCTCTCAGAGGGTGAAAACGTATGCACGCAAGTGACAAAATAAAGCATTAAGCCCAGTGAAATCAACTATTCATGAAACATGGTTTTGCTGAACAGATTGTTTGTAATTTTAATTCAATAGCAACGTAAAGGTAATTATCATTTCCGTCTAAGCAGGCACTGTAGGTCGCATTCGAATCCGCGAACTGTGATTTTATTTGCGCTCACACTGCATTTTAATTAAATATATTTAAATCTTTAGGCAATATACAGGAGAATGGCATGCGCTGAATTTCTGTTTTCATGTCAGTGGGCGCGGGGTTCGTTGAAGCAGAAATATGGACAGACTCTGTAAACCTTGGTAAAGTTTTCCAACTTTTACCGCCCTCCAGCCCAAAACTAACCAGCAACATGAACGGTTTCGCTCGAATTTGAATCGCATAAGTCATAATAATCCACTATTATCCTTTCGCGAGTAGGACACAGGTGCGTCAATTGACATCAAAATGCTTGTTAGAGAATGTGGCTACACTCGGTAAATGCTCAAACAAATTGGACACGCCCATCATAATCGGATTAAACAGTTGACTGCTGGCTGCTACGTCTTACTCCGTAGCCCGCCATAACAATCTTTTCGGAGCAAATCTCACATTTGATCTGGCCTCTATCAAACCGCAAACTATTACTTTCTTGTCACAAAACTGAGCTCAGATGCTGACGATACTGAAACTATTGGAACGTCCTGTGGCGATGGTCGTCCTGGAAACCCACAACACTGTCACAGAAATCTGTTTAAAGCGAACAAGGGTAAGTGATCAGCTCGTATCAACATATCAAACTACACGATTACCTTCCTCGCTCTGCTCGAAAAAAAGACATCCAACTATTTGCAAACCTGTACAACTTGCAATTAAAAAGTGAAAATACAAGTGCGATCTTCTGCATTTAGAACGCTCACGAAGGCCATAAATGCTGTTTGGATGTCCAGGATTCGGAACATATAAGCGATCTCTTCGTGCTACATTTCGATACGTTGTAGGTTGTGCTGCTAAACGAAAATGGCTTTAATGCTTGAAACCGAAATATCCATTGGACCGAAAATAATACTTGGGAAGATTTATAAAAAAAAGTTCCAAAGATTTTTTGAGAAAGCTTTGGGTGGGATTTGATTCGTTCAAATAACAACAAGTGAGCACTGCACACAACAAAAATATGCCTACAAATCTAACGGCGATTTATCAATATGTTTGCTTGCAATAATTGCAAAACAATTATTGTTTAAGCACTTTCATGACCTGTTATGGCAAAATTCATCAATCACAACAAACACAACTATGTCTAAAAAATGAAGTTGTTTCCAGAAATCATAACAAAAATTTTTAAGGCAGTAAGAGTTTTTTGAAGATGATTTTATTGAGACTCATTTTATCTACCTCGCGTCTTTAACAAATATCGGTAACTCAACCGAAGTGTGCATGTGGTTTAAATAAAAATAGGCTGGATGACTAAACACAATTAATTGCAAACACATGAACGTACCATTTTATCTCATTTTTCATTTTGACCCAAGAGGTGGGATATTTTTGCTAATGTTCTACATCCAGGGGCATAACGAGGGGAGGCAAGGGGGACGCAATTCCCCGGGCGCGGAGTCACTGCGGAAGGTGCCGAATGGCTGCGGGGGCGCCGAAAAGTTCCGACAATGTCACAAGTGTTTCCTTCAATACAGTACATTTGCTTCCAAAAAACCTCAGTCTCGAACATGGGGGCGCCAAACTTGCTTCTTGCCCCGGGTGCCATCTAGCCTCGCTACGCCCCTGTCTACATTTGAATACAGATTTAAACGTTGGATGCCAAAATAGAGCAAATGGCATACTATATTTGTTGCAGCGCAAGAATGGTATAAAGTTCCCTGAAGGTGTTCATGCATGATATGCCTTACAGTGTTACAGAGTTAAAATTATTTATGTATAGATCGGAAAACTTAAAAATCTAGCTCAGCATGCTGGCGGTGAAAACTTATATACCAAAGGAAATTCGAGAGAAGAGTAAAATCTTATAAACGCACCCACGAAATATGGAGAATCTAAATTATCTCTGGTGTTAAAAACAAAACAAGCCTTGTGAAAAGAACTGTCTCATGAACGTTTGCTGCATTTTTTAATGGTGCAATGCTTTTTCGGTAAGTCTAAATAATTCCGTAAATTTTGCATGTTTATTGGCCACTTTTGCGTTATGCACTTGTTGCCTGTATGATGTAGAAATTGATGAAAAGATCCAAAAACATTTTTTGCTGTGATTTCATGCAACCATACCGGCGGAGGGTATTTGAATCAGGAATTAAGGCATCAATTCCCTTGCACCAGCCTTGACCATAGTCTAATATTTCTTATGGTGATCTACACAAACCCATTTTCTTAAAAATGGCCGAAGTCCATTGCTTGCGACTGGCCCAAATTTAATTCATTCTTACTCTAATCTGCATAAATTAAATTTTTGTTAAAAATCGAAATTTTTATCAAAATCTTTTGATCAGAAACAATTTGTAACGCTTTTGTTCAAGGATCTGCGTCCTCATCTAACTTCTTTAGATGATCACTTCAAATGCTTGATGCTTATTACAAGTGTTCATTTTCTCCCATTATGTAATGCTTCTAAATTGCGATTGCCAAATGCAGTAGTTCTTGATACGCTGTTTCTTTGTTTGTTCTTCAGCAGTATCGCCTGCGCGCATCACTTATGATCTGCCTTGGGGTGTGTCATTAAACCAGCATTTCGGTATTCTTTTTACTAGCCCTTATCATAGGGGCAATGCGTCAGTGCCTAACACTTAAAGAAATAAGTAAAAAAATAAGAAGCAAAAATCCAACCTACGTGAAGAATTTGAAAGACATAATGTTTTCTTGTATTACCATCAAAAACGACAAATCTCGGTTACCTGTTTTGTATGCCAACTTTTTCTCCGAAGAAATCATCCGAACTTTCACCGCCAAACAGCTGTCCTTGATTGTTTAGCAAATATCTTTGAATAGCGTCAAACTCTTTATGACTTGCTCTGCTAATGCTGTCAACGTCTTTTGCTCAAGCTGAAGTTCAAGAGTGAACCGCAGCGTAGCGGCAACTGTACATATGCTCGCGTATATCAAATTTTTTCGTCGGGCACGATGATGAGAGAGAACGAGCGAAAAACCCTACGGCTTCAGTCTCGATGTTGCACAGTGTCAATCGAGGCACTGGGCTGTTGGTCGGTTTAGCAAGAAGCAGTGGAACGTTTTTCGGAAATCACCCGAGGAGTCCCACCGAAGATTGAACTGTACCGTGCGTCAGAAATCGTCTTCGACCAATCGTTTTGCACCAATTACCAGTGTCTGCTCGCTCCGAGTGCTAAACGCAACCGAAGACTGGCGGAGATTAACAAGATAGGTTTGGGGCAAGCGGTAACTTGGCTGCGTCAGGAGCTACTGTGACGTAACACTTACCGCATTTCATGAAAGTAACAAAATACGCGGATGACCTTTTTGAGTTTGCTTGTTTCTGTGCTTACAGCATGATTCACCAGTTCGTTCGCAAACTCTACGTGTTAAGAACGTAAATTGTTGCAGTGATCATATCAGAGCAGAAACTTTTTAAAATATCAAAACACCAGATGAAGATTTGCACTTCTGACTCAGACGTAGTCGTGTTAATAAACAAACAGGGCAAAGATAAATATCAGCCACATTATATCGAAAGAGCAAAATCTCTCCGATCCAACATAATTGTTTGTTCAGTTGACTGCTTGCTGCCATGTCTTGAACGGTGGTCCTCCACAGCCCAGAACCTGAGCAGCGAATTGAAGAATGTGAAACGGACCCTCTTGTTGAATGGTTAAACCAAATGGATGATTCGAAACAAAAAGAATAAACAACACAACAGATCTCCTGAGTGTAGACCTGACGTCATTTTATCTACATACGGCTTTACTTTGTCACGTTTTGTGCATTTCTGCGCAGGCTTTACTCTATTTATTGCGTTGTTATACATTGTCATCTTCCAGCGTTTTTCATTTGCACTTTTACGTTTTCTGTCGCATACTGCCAGCCATTTCCTATAACGTGATGGTCGGTTTTCCGTTTTTGCCTTTGTACCTCATACTGCTCACTGTTTCTTGTCATTGATAAATTGCGTGTTATATGTGGTTAAAAACATTGCCCCTGAGAAAAGCCTACTTGAATAGGGGGGCGAAACGTCGGCTTAATAATAAAATAATCGCCAGACGATCAAAATTATCTGCTTGACAAGTGGTTGTGTTTGCCTTAGATGTCGCCATTGAGTCTCAAAACAGCTGGTTAAACACAAAAAGGCATTGATGATTTAGAGAAGTAGGTTAATGAACACACACAGCATCAAAAATGTGTAGGGAAGCGATTTTTTCGTGGTTTGACTGACACTACAATTTCATCTTTATTGTGTTTAACACATCGCTTTTCAACGCTGTCTCACTGTGTTGTCTGCGCCATGGCACTTAAATGAAGGTAAAGTGATTTCTACGGGACCCACGCCAATGTTTTAACCGTTGGCTGTGGCTTATTTTTGAGTCAGAAATAAAAACATCTGAACGAGTTAAACAAAGTGCTTCAGAAGTATAAAACATTCGTACATGCATTCGCGTAGGTTCAACACGTGCCTGTCTACGAGCCAAGGCGCTGGTGTTTTTAGGCAAGCAGCTTCAACACAGCCCAGGAAGTGTTTATCACACCATATTCTAAACATCTTCAAGCAAAACCCTTGCTAAAATCTCGTAGTCGCTTTGTTTCAATAATTTTTTATTTTCCCACAACACTTCATCGGCAATCAGAGTGTGAAAATGCTTTTACAGTTGCGGGTGTTGTTAGCACTGGTGGCAAAAGGGTTGAACGCGGTTTTGTTTTTCTGATAGGAGTTGCAAAAATTGATTGGGGAACACTAGTTTCGAAATACAATCAGCTTTTGGGATGCCAAACGAAAAGGATCATATTGCTTGGTAACTGCATTCGCTGTTACACGACTGAAAATCATGTTGGCAAGAGGTTACAACCACCTGTTCCGAAATAAAAAGCGACTCCAGCCTAGTTCCTTTTAATGGCATATTTCAATTAGCTTTTTGTCAACATTCATTACAAATGGTCAACATTATTTTTCTAGTTTGAAATTAATTCTTTCGCGCCTCGCATGCTGTGAACAACGCAGCACCATTGGCAAGTGCCCACAATCAAGTAACAGAAAATCGTTAACGCCGACAAGCTTCGTCACATTCAAGACAAAGCTTCTTTTTCAAAAGAAGGGTTGTTGTTGCTATTAAATCGACGGATTGAAGAAAAACCTTCCGACATTTGTTTGTTCAGAAACCGAGTCGACATGGTCCGAGTCCACGTAATTTTAAATCATCGCAGTAGATGAGATATAACTACGTCAAATGAACAGTTCTCTGTTTGGCGCAGAGTTTGTCACGGGCGTTTACCAAAAATAGGAATTTTTCAGAATAGAATCGACAACGGTTGTGACAAACGAAGTACTGATATATTTATATAACCTACTAAAGTGGGCTTCAACAGCTTTTGGGAAACGAATGAAAGAAAAAAAATGTAACAAGGCTAAAAACGTCTACAAGAGAATTTAAATCAATTCCCCGAAAATTCTTAATTACGTCTATCCTTGATGTGCTGCATCTGCATTTTCTCCTTTCGTGTTCGAACATCAGCGACGATTTAACGCTATCTGTTATTAGTCAAAGCACCTGACACAGCAATGCCACTCTGAATAGCTGTACTGAAAGATCGAATAAATGGCAGGTCTACTGCTGTGAGCACGTGGCATCCAGTGTTATTCGCTAACAGAACGGATGCGAGGTTCGGTCCTGATTTTTCAGTCATTAAACCACAATCCGCGCGGTCTCAAGCTGGCTGTAACCTCAGTGAACTGCGGCACAGGTGAAACGTAAAAATAAGAAAGAGCCAGACGACGCCTTTTCGTTCCGAAGAAAAACAGTTTTCTTTAACCAACACCGAAGTGATCGGGGTTATATCGGCAACGGTAAGTCTTTAATCACGTTCGCCCGGATACGTAAGAACACTTGCGGCAACCAGGATTAACATCCTAATTTTAGAGAATCATTCATTTCGCAAAGGCGAAAACCAAGTGAACACAATCATTAAATTTTCTTGATATCAATTGAAAATCCTGCACGGCATATAAACAAACTTTGCTGCACTACTTCCGTAGACCTTTCGTAAATATAGATTTTGAAAAACGCGTTGTTGAAATTTTCTAATTTTAGAAAGTCATCCACGACGCAAGAGACCACAAGACGATCGTTGCATTTTGTCAACTTCAGTTGAAAAAAGCTTACACGGGATATAAATAGACATTCCTCGACTCGTTTCGCAGATCTTCAGTTAAATATAGATTATAAAATTGTGTTATTGCACCTGACTTGGTCTTCGACGGCTTTTTTCTAACACGAGTCCGCTAATACCTTTTAGCGAATCCGCAGATTCCCGGTTGAAAACTTAGTAATTTGACAAAAGGATGTTTCTGAAGTTTCAACTCAAACGGCCATGAAATTTTCCACAGACTTTTTGCGACGATATTCAAGTGACGTGAAATTGAGTCCACGAAGACCTTTGCTATTAGGAAGGGTTCTGCACAGTCCGAAAAGTTTGAGAGCTACTGAGTCTACACCGGTAGCGCAGCCAAGTATTATGTTCGGGAGGTGCCAGTCAATAACGTCTGTCAGTCACTGATGTTTTTCCGTCAGCTGAAAATTGGTACAAAGCATCAGTAGCAATCTTAGCAAGTTTGTTTCGGTGGGGGGGCATGGCCTCTTCGGTCTGATTCTGACTGCACCTCTGGTCTACGCATGCAGGGTTTATTACCTGGAGCCAACGAGGTGACAATGCAACATATGGCGATCAGGAAAGCTGTGGTTGGCGGTTGTGGGTCAAAGGTCAATGCGCATAAGAAATATGACCTTCCTAAATAGCTTCACACATTTTAACTGGAACACCGCGACAACGTCCAATAATTTCCAGGTGAGTCAACCAGTTTACAAGGTTTGATAACGCGGCTTTACACTTCGTTTCTCTGGATCAAATTTTTCCGAAAATCAACTGAAAACAGCTTTGAAAGGTGCAAGAGGAAACGCAGAGAGTGGAACGGTTTGATCACGTGATCAGATATAAACACAGGTGGGTCAAAGTCGATATTTCAGTAATGGGGAAGCGCGGTGCTATAAGAAAGCATACGTCATAATGTGTTGAAATTGCGTCATAACGTTTATATTTCTACGTAAGGAATGAAAGCTTCCGGACATACAAAAGAAACAGCAGAAACCACAGGCGGTAACGTGCACCGAAAGTAACTGCGTTTTGCAGCAACGAAGACTTCCTCGTAGCTGGCCGCAGTCCACCGAATTAAACCGTGTACATTGGGAAAAAAACAGCAGAACGTGTGGACGCGACTTCAAGAAAACATCACGCGCTAAATAAAGCACAGGATATTTCTGGGAATATGCCCCACACTTCAGTGACAGCACATCGCTTGAGTTGCATGAGGAACACAACAACAACGCGAATCGCTGTTTCACATGTCGTCATGGAAACTCAATATTCCACGAAAAAAAACGACATTCTGGTCAAACGGTCTATTATTTTGTGAGAAGAAAAACTGTCTGGCCGACAGTCGTGAGAAAAAGTAACAAGTTCTGATTGTCCTTGAACACTGGAAAACTGTCGACCAGGCTGCACAAGAGCGCGGTTCGCGCCGAAAGGTTATCGGTGAAGTTTTGTAACTCGGCGTTCGCTTGCAGCAAGCCGAGCTCGACATCGTTTTGTATTCTCCGCACTTCATCAAACACCGCAAACAACGACTTCTTCGTCTTTTTCAGCACTTTGCCCAAAAGACTGTGCCAGTTCTTCATTTCATTGTTCAGTCGCATCTCGGCGTACAAGCTTCTTTCGTACACGTTCCACGAACCGGTGTTGCTTTGAGTCGGCGTTTCTAACGTTTTCGGCGCGTTTACAAACGTCCTATTAAAGTATTCAGCGAGTTCTTCAAATTTCGGTGACTCGTCGCACTTGACGTTATTAAGTAGATCAAGCAGCTGCCTGAACGACTGAGCGATTTCGTCGTGTGGGACGAATGCTAAGCCGATAGCGCCCAAAAGCCATTGTTTAAGAGCTCCGTCTTCGCTCCTACCTTGCATTCGAAGACCGAGCTCATCAGCTTTTAACAATAAAGACTGAACAACTTGATACAGCGGCATGCGAATGTGACTTCGGGTAAACAACGTTCGCCAGTTATTTTCAGCCGGTTGTAGCGAGTCCACGAAAACTGTGTCGGGTTCACTTCGGGAAAGTTCGAGTTTTTTCGCCGATTCCATAAGGCGCTCAAATACTGCTTGCAGATTTGATTTTTCGCTTGACGTGATGGCATGCACGAGAGGCAGTAAATTGTCCTCCGAATGTCCGTGAAAAGTCCACAAGTGGTATGCGCAGTTTGGTACCACCCGCGTGGGTCCACTAACATACCAAGTGTTTGATGAAAACAGACAGTGGACGTTTTCTTCAGTGGCAAAGACGACGAATCCGCATTTGTCCGTGTCGTGCAAAACGAACTGTCTTCCGGATAACGTCCTTTCATACTGCGTCACGATTTTCGGTCCGGCCACTTCCGGACAGAGCGCCGGCCGCAAGGAGGCCCTGCTACGATTGACCAGTCGTTGGAGGGTCTGGCGCTTTGGCAACGCGGCCATGGCGTCGCCGGACATGCCCTCTAGTTCTTCAAGGATCAGCGACCCGGATCGCACAAAGGGCTGCTCCACGGCTTTGCGCTTCAAATTCGCTTTGGCTCGCTGCACTTCGGCGACCTTGCGCCGAGGCCCGTGCGTGTGCTCCTTGGTGATACGCACCTCGACGTTTTCGCCGTTGATTTTCGCCACCGCCCGGCCGCAGCAGCTCTTTCTCAGCTCGCACTTCCAGTAGATGGTGCATCCCCGGGCGCGGTCTCTGGTGTAGAGGAAGCCTTCGTGCAGGAGCTTGTCTTTGCACCTTTGCGAGGAAACAAACTCAGCCATGCCTATGCTCCTGAAAAGGAGATAAAAAAAGGATTCTGACAAGAGGAAACAATTAAAATTATCCGACAACAACTAATTGATGTGATGTATGCAACCAGTTTTTTTTTTAAGATTTGACCTTGGTGACCGTTACGTTAGAAGTCTGTAACTAGCAAAAACTATTTAGGCAATAATTTCTAAATCTGACTAAGTTTTTGCCAGAGTTGTGGAGCTGGAGCCCAAGTGATTTTGGATGGTTGAAGCCATAGCCAAAAACTATAAGGTGTTGGATCAGAAGCCAGAGCCTGAAATTTGGGTTCTGGTCCCACAGCCCTAGTTTGTGGGGCTACGGCAAGTGATTCATACAAATAAACCAGTGGTTTTCGGTTTTCAATGGACCATATCATTCTAGAGCTGGAACCAGAAACGTTTGATGTCGGTGCCAGGGCTGCAGACAAAAATGTTAGATGCCTGGATCTCAAGGGGCCGAAGGCTTGAATTTGAGTTACCAGCACCACAACCCTGCTTCTGACAATAGAATGCAAAGCATAAACACAGCTAATGATCACAGTAGTGCTAAACATTGTATTTGCAATCCATAGATGGTAGCTAACACTAACAGCTTTTTTGTCCTAATTTGCACAAACTATACATACATTTTGCATGACACAAACCGAAAGATACACATAATTTAACGGCAAACTTAACTGCACGAAAGAACCACAACTCTGCTATCATGTATCAGACAACTCAGCAGCTTGCTTACAGCATTTCTCTAGACAACTGCAAGCTGTTATTTCCAGGTTTGCAAGTTAGTTAAAGATATTGCTGCTTTTCAGAATTTTGTAAGTTTGAATTGAAAATGTTTCATTATATTATTTTATTTTTTAGGCTGAGCTATATGTTGTAAACAGGAACCAGAATCATTATGCAGAAGTGCTGAGTAATAACATAAAAGGCATAAGCACTTCTTACAGCCTCTGTTCATTTCTACTATATAAATAGATCAGTGGTTCCCAAGCTCTTTCTGATGACGCAACATTTGTGGGCCCCGCACTGTCATCACATACCACCTTGTTTCAGGAAAACCCAATGTGCGAAACGTCATTTGATGAAAAGTTTGGAAAACCAGAATTGACACAAATGCAACATGAAGAAAATGGCTGTGAGAAATCATAAATGGCCATTTTTAGAAACCAACAAGGGAAGCAGGCTACACAGAAATTCAGGAATTTATTAACCAAACCTAACAAGTAAGAACTGTAGCAGTGAATATATATTTTATGTGAGGAAAAACAGAAAGTAGGCCCATTCGTGTACCGCCTTGAAGCTCTTCAATTACCATCAGTGGTACAGTGTTGACTGATCAGGCAAAAACGTACATGTGTCATTTTGGATGAGATCAGCAATTGACCTTAGGCTGACCCAAATTTTGTTTGATCATATGAACAAAATGATAAACTAATCTGACTCATTAACATATGTAGTTTATGAAATACCACACCTTGAAAGTCCTCTACCTCTCCCGGAATTGTCTATCTCAGTGTTCTCAAACTGTGGCGTGCAGAAGCAGGAAAAGATTGAGAAAACAATATCTTTTTAACATGAAAGGACTTGCCAACATTTTCCAACCAGTTTTTTCTCAACGAAACTATGCCAAAACCCACTAGCATTGTATGGCATTTGTCCATTATATATCATAGCTAATTAAGGTTTACAAGTAATGTGCTCCAGTATTGACTGTGTATATAAAAAACATGTTTGATGTTGCACCTTCACTGCAGAAACAGACTTCAACATATTTTTCTATCTTTCCACCAGTACCTATTTTAACAAATACACATGGTCCCTATTGTAACAGAAAAATATTATGCAATTCAATATTCAAGAAAAACAACATTTAATAGGGTCAAACTTAATTTTTCTGTAAAAACATCAATAATGAAAAACAACAAGTACACAAACAATTTCTACAACTATCATAAATGGATTACTGAACCGTGCACAACTGTCTTTACAAATGCTGACACAATCACTTTTAGAAAGCCTTTTTGCAACTGAAAGTGAATTTTCAACTAATGGTTGCAACAAATGTGAAAAAGATTTATGCTGAAATGAAAAAAAGCAAACAAGTTTTTGTCTTTACTTATGAGTTCAGCAAAATGCTGACTGTGTTGTTTACATTCAGTGACTCACAAATTCTTCAACAGATTGGAAGTTTTTTGTTTCACAGGCATATTCACATGTAATAATCAATTGCTTGAAATCTAACAATGTCAACGAACAAATGAGAAAAAATGCACCTGGTAGATTGAAAAATACTTGTGCATGTGTGAAACACACATTTTAACTTTTCTGCTTATTTTTAAATTGCTCAAAATGCAGAGCAAGTGAGCGACAAAACTAAACAATGCAAGCATAATGCAGCATTCACCTTGCCTTTTTTCATTTTTCATCACTTTTAGTTCCTATAAATTTTTCTAGTCTTTTTATGATGTTGGTGGATCTGTTCACACACAAGTAGAGAAAGGACTGTGAGACAGAATGGGTGATCCTATATCAAAATATGTTTTCTAAACACTGTTTTACAACCCTCATGCAGAAATATCAAAATTTATATTGTCAGCAGTATTCACTTTTCAGCTGCAGTTGCTACTTGAAATTGAGAGTAGAGGTTCTATCAAAAAGCTATCATGAACCACTGTCATGAATCATCCCACATTGACACGAATCCACCCAGTTTGCATGTGAGGCAGTGGTTTAATGAGTTTTCCCCTCCATCCATGCGGAATATCTCATAGAAATGGCATCCATGCACTCTAGTTTAAGACATATCCAATTGCCATAGTTGATGACCTGGAGTATACTACTTTTTCTATGGCTCCTTCTACATGCTTTTAACTCTCAGTTTCTCTCGAAGTCAAACATTTGGTCCTACATACATGAGTTCTTTGAAGTTTTGAGCAATGTTAATAGTTTTCATGTTCTGCTATAGCAGTTGCTTAACACTTTGGCATGCGGCTGCTTTCGGGGATTTTCGGAAAAAAAACGCCTAAACGCACGTGGCTTTGCGCAGGAATATCTCCGCTCCTGTACGGGTTACAGACCTGGTCGAAGCGTCAAGTCTTCTAGTCTGCACTCGAAAAAAAGTTTTTTGCCGTTGAACAGCTCTCTAGTGCAATCGGCGCAGGAGCTAAGGCGTTGGTAAGGCAACTGAAAACTGCTGTTTTTTAGGCCGAAATCGAAGTACGAACATATCGTACGCCGGCTCTCAAAGTGTTAAGAAGTTTGTGCAGTAGGCCACTACATGTCAAAGAGGACAAGATAGCAGTTATCTTTTATCACTGTTTACTATTCGTCCTATGAATGCCTGAATGCATTTGGTTCTGATAGTATGATCTCGTAATGCAAAGAGTTCAATCGTGTCACGAACTGTTCTCTAAAAAGGATCAACTGAGAACTAGTGGCAAGCAATCAGGGCAGGCAAGGCCTTCTCTGCCAGAATGCTCCTACCAGAAAACAGAAATGTGGAACTGGTGCCCAAACAATTCTGGATAATTGCAGATGGAGCCGGAGTCCAAAACATTTGGATGGTCGAGCCAAATTTAGAGTCAAAGCCTGAAATTTGGGTTCTGGTTCCACAGTATTGATTGCCACCAATGTAGGTTAAAGTTGAAAGACTCTTCGCAGCACTGCAAATAATAACATCTGATTTGGGGTAATTGAATCTGATTTACAAGTCAAAGATAACCTGACTATGACTAGAGTCATAGGGTTTGAGGAATCTGTCTGCCCTGCTGTGCTTCCAAGACTCTGCATGGATTCTGACTGCACATACCCACAATTTAAGTGACTAAGTACCACCAGGGGACAGAAGTGGAATCTGCTCAGAAAGTGTTTTACAAGTAAATCTATTTTACATAAAGCCATCTTGTTCATAAAAATCATAATGGCGCATCAGTTCATCTTACACCAACATACGTATGGCGCAGTGGGCGGATCAGCAATGGAATGCAGAGTGGGAGGACAATCCCATAAAACTCCACATTTTCATCTCCGACACCCACCACCCAGAATGACCCTCCCAACAAGAGTCTGGGTCTGGTGTAGGCACCTCCGCACCAGTGTTGGATGTTTCTGCCGCTGCTTGTACAAATGGGGTATGGCCTCCTCTGCGGCCTGTGAGTGTGGCACAGAAGAACAAACCGTCGACCATGTTGTCCTCCAATGTCCAATCTATTGACCTCCCCATGGACTACATGGCCTGACGGTTCTGGACGATGAGACAACAGAATGGCTGCTCAACACATGCCCCGAGATCTAGTGCGGCCAAGCAGTGGTTTGAACAACTAGCTCAAAAGAAGAAGATAATGGCTCAAGAGCAAGTCACAAGGAATGACACAAGCATTTTACGGTTATTGGTTGCCATGCATGAATGATGTCATCATGACATGGGCTGGTTGAATTTTGTCATTAACACTTTGGCGTCCGGCCACTTTTTGGGATTTCCGAGAAAAATCACCGAAACGCACGTGGCTTTGCGCAGGAATTTCTCCGGTCCGGTAAGCACTACGGTCCCAGTCAAAGTCTCAAAGGACACAGCAAGTCAAGTACCTTGCACTCGAAAAAAAATTTTTGATTGGGGGTGCGGATTTTTTGTGAGTGATGTCATAAATGGAGGACTTTTAGGCCACCTTGGCCCACTTCACCTGGCCGTAGGTGCCAACTGTGAGATGCTAATATTTTGCTAAAGTTTTTTCTTTTTGGAAACTAGGCTACAATCCGAGTCTTTTAATACTTTGGATGACCTGTTGGGTTTCAGATTCAAAAGTTATGATCTAAAGTAATAAAAATATTTGAGTAGTTAGCTAATTCATTAATTTGTTTATTTTAGATCATAACTTTTGACTCAGAAACTCTACAAAGTTGACCAACAGCTCAAAAGACTCAGACTCGAGCCTAGTTTCCAATAAAAACTTCAGCGAAATACTTTGTCCTAGCAGTTGGACCCTAGGCCAGGCAACATGAGCCGAAATGGCCCCAAAACTACTTCACTTATGACATCACTAACAAAAAATCCGCAACCCCAACCTAAAATTTTTTTTTGAGTGCAGAGGCAACCAACAACTGCTGGTTTTAGGCTGAAATCTAGGTACAAATATCGTACACCAGCTCTCAAAGTGTTAATTTATGTGCTTGTTCATGAAATTTGCAACATCAAAATGGGAGAACAAAAATATGTAAAAGAAATACGGAAGCACTTATGGATGCCAGAATTACCACATGCATACATAATATTCCTCATTTGTAAATAGATAAGGGTTTCTCAAATGTTTTTGCACATGCCTCACTGTCTATCAAATATATCATTTCATGACCCCATCTATGCTGGTGTAATAATATAATTGTACAAATAATACAATGGTTTTCAGTTTTTACTGGACCTAATCATTTTAAAGCCTAAGCACAAACTTTTAGATGTTGCAGCCAGAACTGAAGACAAAAAACTTCAGATGCCTGGTGCCAGAGGCAGAGCCTGACATTTGAGCCTGGCAGAGCCTGACACCTGCCAGAAATAATGACATATACTGCTTTCACCTACTGCATGCTACAGCAGCTGTGCTAGCCTGTGTATGTGATGCAACTATGGCATTACATGAAACGTGGTTTTTTTATTGCTGAGCTATTTTAGTCATTTTCTTGTTGGACATTTTGGTCACTGACACATTTCAGTCATTAGTCTCACTGTTGTACCAACACTTGCCATAACAGTGTTCATTAGCCTAGAGTTTCAGATATTCTGACAAAAATGACTTAATTTTTTTCGGTCATTTCAAAAACATTTTGGTGTATAACTTAAAAGTCAATCACCTGTTCACTATATTTTATAATATTTCTCTTGACTACACAGCTATGCATTCATTTGCATTGTTAACTTAAAACGTTCAACCAATTGTAATTTAACCACTGATGTTGTCATGGTAGAACAACATTCCCACAATGCTACAGCACAAAGCCTTCAAAATCAACATCATTCACACCTGGCCACTGCGAGGCCAGCTAGAAGGTGCACACTCACTACAAAACGTGTTTACTTTTCATTACCAACACATTCATGTAGGTGTTAGACTGCCAGGCTTGCTGTGGCAAGTTTGATAATCCTTGCATGCAATGCCACAGATTTTGATATGAATGATGACAAAAGGGCCAGCTGGAAGGCTCACTTATAGATTATATATTTATCCTTTCCTCTTTTTTATTCAAGTGTCTCAGTTATCTGGTTTGAAGCAAGAAGTTTGGTAAACTCTGCTTTTACCCAATTAGATTTTGAATTGATAATAGCAAGGCAGCTAGAAGACTCACAGGTATTCCTGTGTTTCTCCATATTTTTAAAATGTTTGGTGGTGGTTCACTGGTCATTCTTGCATCATAAAGGAAAAAAGTTATTTCCAGCATAAACTTCACTCTTAACTGTTTAGCTATGAAATATTTTAGTGTATTTAACAGCTTTTCTGTTCATATACACAATGGCTACAAGAGAAAAAACAATTGATTTGGTTGCACGTTTGTTTACAAAGTAATTTTCAAGAGGGTCTTGTCAAGAAAAGCTGAACATTGTTAGAAAAGCTTGGGCAATTCTGAAACAAGCAGGCCTATTACAATCCAGGAAAAGGATTCATACCATTTTCAAAATAGTAATGACGCAAGATATCTATCACTCTGTGGCTCACAGGCTCCAAGGAGCGTTTAACTTGTATCACTGGGAATGCTTATTGCCATGACCTTTTGTTTGAGTAATATGCATTTTGAAATAAAAGTGTGTCAAGTCAGAGTTGCTGTTAATTTCGTGTTGTGTGCACTATGCAGTGCAGATATAGTGACAAGACACTTGTTGAAATGCTCAACCTGGGTATGAAATGCACAGGCTACAACTGCCAGAACATATTCCATTGATGAATGCTGTTTATGCGACTGGAAGAAATCTTCAGTATGCTTGAGAGTAGCTTGATGTTATTCACCCTTCCATCAACTTTTTGTTGAATGAGTTGTTGCTGAAATGAAACCGTCTCAACTACAGCTCCGAACTGACATTCACCTTCAGATGAAATTTTATGCCTGAGTCTTTGAAAAGGTCTCAGGCTTTCATCAGAAGCTTTATCATTTTTTACAATCAATTCAATATGTCTTCTGCAGGGGTCAGGCAAGATTTATAATGTGGTCCTTTATCCATTAAGTGCAGTATAAAGTTCATCAGCTTTATGAAGGGGCAATACCAACTGATAAATACTCAAGAACGTTGGTGCTAAAATTTAGAAAATCTTCATTCATTAGTGCCCAAAAGTTTGGTTATGGGGAAAATTTGGGCAAAACAAAAAAAATTCAGGCAAAGAAGTTTCAACATTTTTAAAAAATACTATTTGAATTGACTGTATAACTGAATTTTGTTAATAAGTGTTTAACTAAAAGTTTATGATGTCATAGAAAACACACTAAATATATGCAAAATCAACAAACTGTTTATGGTTAACTTCGTGTTTTATATAGTATGGGAGAGTTAATGAATAACTGACTCACTTGAAAGTTTGGGCAAAAGGAGGTATTTAAATTATGTGCTTAATTGCACACTGAGGAAATCGAATATACTGCAGGGCACCTATTTCATATTAGTCTTAGAAGAAACCACACCAGTAAAGTGCACAAAAGCTTTTTTCAATTCAACTACAGTGTTTCAATGTACACATTTTGCCACAGTTTAGTGCAGTGGTTCACAACCGGGGTGCCGTGCCACCCTAGTATGGCATTTGTATGCCTAGGGTGCCACGAGTTAATATGTTTTTCAATATATCATTGAAAAGATGTTTTTAAAATGTTGCCAAACCTCAAACCAAATTGCTATCGGTTTGCCACCAGGTGCCACAAGTTATATTTATCTTTTGCAAAGTGCGGCAAACCTAAAAAGGTTGGGAGCCACTGGTTTAGTGGATGTTGCATATGTGTGCAGTTGAACAGACAATGTTATGAGACAAAGTTTAAATCCAAATGAAATATTTAAAAAAATAGATTGGAATCTAATTTAGCAGGTCATCCAAAGTATCAAAAGACTCGGATTGTAGCCTAGTTTCCAGTAAAAACTTCAGCGAAATACTACCACCTAAGGGTTGGCACCCAGGGCCAGGTAAAGTGGGCCAAGGTGGCCTAAAAGTCCTCCACTTATGACGTCACTCACAAAACACCCGCACCCCCTAGGCAAAAAAATTTTTTTTTAGTGCAATCTACTAGACTGGCCGATCTGTTTGAGCCGTTGAACAGCTCTCTAGCGCAATCGGCAGAGGAGCTAGGGCATTGGTAAGGCAACTGAAAACTGCTGTTTTTTAGGCCGAAATCGAAGTACGAATATACCGTAGGCCGGCTCTCTACGTGTTAAGCAACTTATGTCTTATGCTTTACTTTGGTTCATAATCACTTCTAAGACTTCAAGGCAATCATTATTAGCAGAACCAGAAAATGCACTGAGAAGCTCGGTTATTCCTACAAAGTTTAAGATATCAAACCAGGAAGATTAACAAGTACAGTGTATATATACACATCACATGCATCTCCTCATTAGCATTAGGCTATGCTACAAATATAATGATGAAATGTAGCTGCTCAGTAGGTATCACTCACTATAACAATTAGAGCATGAGTCAAAAGAAGACACTGGAAATTTTGCTTTTGACAGCATGATGCATAAGAAAGAAGGCTTATAACTTTTTTGCCTTAAACACTGCCATTGTTCGGTACATTGATTATGTGAATTGTTCTTTGCATTTGGATCTGACTCATTGTATTGTAATGATTATTTTAATTTTTGTGCATATTTTATTACTGCTTCATGCCTTTTCTTTACTTTTATCTCTAAACTTATATATATATTGCAAATACTGCTGATATATTGCTTTTTATGTATATCAATCAGAAGAAAATGAGAAGGCTTGTGTCAGCAAACAATAAACATAGTCAACTGTTAAGGATCAAAGTTTAAACAAATAAGACAATGCACAATGCCATCCTGACAAGCATGAAAAAATCCACTGAACTAAACCTCAGATGAAAACTGTAGCATAATCTTCAGTTCCAGAACAAAACTAAGAAGTGAAAGTTGTGAAGAAATTCAATACAAAATTATCAAGGAAGCGACTATGGATATGCCTGGCCTGACACAATTCAAATAAAAGGGTCAGTTTGTCATTCTAACAGAGTGGATCTCGCAGCCTAGGGGTTATGTGCTATGGCTGCTATGCCAATCGTTTTCAGTTCGACTCTCACCTTGCTGACTTTCGTTTTTTTTTCTTTTTTTTTTTCAAGCTTATGTGTTAACTTCATAGGTTAGTGTTAGGTTAAGGTTAGGTTTAGGGTTAAGATTGATCTTTTACGTTTAGTTCATTTCTACCAAGCCTACTGCACTCTCGTCATGCGTTACATGTTACGTCACAGGTGGTGCATGAATAAGTTTTCAAATTTCAAGATCCAGAGATGAATCTATAGCCAAGTGCTGCCAATTATTAAACTCAATCCAAACCTGGTTAAACAGAATTTATAAAATTCAAATCCACTCCAAATCCATCAACACAGAAAAAATCAGCTGGATTTAAATCCAAATCCATCCATGTTCACCTCCAGGGTTGCCACATCTACTTTTTGCCAAAGAGCCAAATGGCAAATCTTGTCCAGAGAAGGACCAACCATTTTTTCCAAATTTATCAGGAATTACAAAGTAATATTAAATCATATTAGATATTTAGCAATGTATTAGAGACAACTATCTATGATATCAATATTGTGCAGTAAACATGCTGTGAGATTCTTTTTCCTGATGTTCAAACGTAGTGATAAATGTACTTTTTGTTACTTCTGTATGTCTATGTATGCACCACAATTATTGTGTGATTTCAGGCAGGCATAGATGGAGATGCAGAGATTGCATATAATATTGGCCTACAGTTTTGGTTGCAGGGCTGTAGTCTACACAACTTGCCATGGCAAGTGACTGCTAGTAGTCATCAGGTTCAATGTAAAATTCCTACAGCATATGGCTGGTTTCAGCGTTTTAAAGAAAATCTAGCACACTTTCGAAAGTTTTATGCTTTTAGCAACAGTCTGTTCCAACATATCGTTGTACCAGCAAGAACAAGTACTCTGCAACCTTTGACATGTCATGTAGTTGACTTATTGAGCACAAGACCTTATTTAGGTTATGAAACTGAAACTTTGATGAGAGACATGGTTTGTTCTGAGCCAGACTAGGAATCCGTAAGAAATCCAAATGACATCTCAATTTCACCTTTTGCCTTTTTAAGAAGGAAGTGACTAGGGATACGCCTGTCTTGACGCAATTCGAATAAAAGGGTCAGTTTGTCAGTCAAACTGCGTGGATCATATAGTGCAATGGTTAGGCGCTATGCCTTCCACGGCTAAGGTTTTAGGTTCGAATCTCACCTTGCCGACTTTCATTCTGTGTTTTTTCTTTCGACTTTTGTTTAGTTTTTTTTCTTTACGTTTTTTTCATGTTTACGTTTTATGTTTACGGGTTAGTGTTAGGTCAGGTATAGGACACCGTTAGGTTAGCTTCCCTAAGGGTTAGGTTAGGGTTAGTGTTAGGTTAGCATTAGCTTAGCGTTAGGTTGGCATTACAGTATGGTCATTCTCTGTCAACTGTCCCAGCCAGTCAACCCACCACATCAGATTTTCCACAAATTTCATAAGCTGATAGAACTTTCATGCTGATTCCAAAACACAAAATTTTATTAAAATTGGTTAAGGTTTCGCGAAGTCATGGACCATACAAAATGACTACTTTTGTGGTCAATGAAGCGTAATGACTAGCAAGAAGATCATCAACTAACTTTAAAACTAAATCATTCCCACTGCAAATATTTAATTGTTGCAAAAACTTAACAAAAGGATGTCTCAAGTATCCTTTCTTCAGTAGTGAAAGAAAATTTTTAAAAATCCATTCGCTTACCTCAATTTGGGGGTAAAGAAAAGGGATAGTCATGAAAATCACTAATGCGTAACATAAATTTTGAACAGTGATAACTCCATGAGCACATATGCTATTGGCATGTGCAATACATCATCTGAAAGCTCTAACTGAGGAGATTTTAGTCTTAAAATATCCTCATTGCTTATTTTATAAATATTCCCCCAGGGGATTTCTGGGAATTTCCCTAATATTCTTGCTCTTTTTTGGCCGTAACTTTTGAACCAGAAATGCTAGAGAGCCAATCACCCCCTCTAAAGACGCATTCTACAACCTGGTTTCCAATAAAATTTCAAGTCAAAAAATTGGCTCTTGACATTGGTGCCCAGGGCCTGATAATCCTATCCTAATATACATAATTTAATTTATTTGTTTGTGGGCAGACACGAAGTCCATAGTATGAACACATATTACTCTGCAGAACGCAGGTTGATAAAAACAGACAAACTTATTTCCATTATGATGTCACCAACAAAACAACAAATAAAAAAACTTCCCAATTTTTCTTTTTTAATTGAAACTACAAGAGTTTCCACACCTGTTGAGTGTTTGAACAGCTCTCCTGCTCAACAGGCTGGAAAGTTATGGCCTTCAGCCAATATGAGCCATAATTTCAGATCCAAAGAATCTAAAAAGTCAATCATGGGCTCTAATGACTTGAATTATGGCCAAGTTTCCAATAAAACTTTGAGCCAAAAAATGGGTCATTGATTTGACGCCCACGGCTTGTTAACCTCGGACAAAATGCGTGAACCTATCCCATTATGACATCACCCACAAGAAAACCAAAACAATGACTTCCCAATTTTTACAAAAATATAAACTACAAGATTTCCCGCATCTTTAAAGGGTTTGAACAGTTCTCTTACTCAATCGGCTGTCGAGTTATGGTTGTGCAAAGTTCAGCAAAAAACTGGTGCACATGGCACTAAAAGGGTTAAAGGGTAATTACATTGAAATCTTAGGCAAAAACTTAGTGGGATGTTTATTCAAAACAAAAAAAAAAGCAACAAGGATATTTTAAGACTAAAATCTCCTCAGTGAGAGCTTTTGGATGATGTATTGCACATGCCAATAGCATGTGTGCTGATAAAGATATTACCATTCAAAATTTATGTCACACATGAGTGGTTTTGATGACTACCCATTTTCTTTACCCCAAAATTAGGGTAAGCGCATGAATTTTTTGAAAATTTTTTTCACAAGTGAAGATAAGATATTCGAGACAACCTCCTTTAAAGTTTTTACAAAATATAAATGAATACATTGAGGATCATTTCGTTTTAAAATTAGTTGATGATTTTTTTGGCATTCCTTCCGCTTCATTGACTACAAAAAGTAGTCATTTTGTATGGTCCATAACTTCGCGAAACCTTAACAATTCTAATAAAATTTACTTTTTTGGAATCAGCATGAAAAGTTCTATATGCTTATGAAATCTGAGGAAAATCTGAGATGGTGGGTTGACTTTTCCAATTTTTTTGATTCATTTGACATAGAATGACCCATTAGGATTAGGTTAGGGCTACGGTTAGGTTTAGGGTTTATCTTTTACATTTACTTCGTTTCTACCAAGCCTACTGCACTCTCGTTGTGCGTCACTGTTACGTCACAGGTGGCGTATTAATAACTTTTCTTATTTCAAGATCCACAGGCGTATCTATAGCCACTGCCTTTTAAGAAAGAATAGGGTACCAACTCATTCAAATCCACCAAAGGAAATGTAATTGATGTCTGTTTCAAATGCTTTATGAAACATTATAGGAGCCTAATTTAATTTTGGATAATTTGGGTAGAAAGTGAAATGAAGTCATTGGGAAAACTGAATACCAGTGGCAGAATTCGATAATTGTCCGTTGGCTAAATGTTACTGACACAGCAGCATATTCTGGACTGAAGCATGCTTGTATGGAGATAACATCGGAAAAATCCCATACGAAAATCTGGCTGTTTTTGCTCAACATATATTATTTAGCCAATACCACACTCTAATGCAGAAATGGAACAAGTAATCAACCTGATAAACGATGCAAAATTAAAATTGAGCAGAATGAGTGCAGAACTGATAATGCAAATTGGAATATCAGGACTGGATTGAAAAGATACAACATTATATACTGTTGCGATCAGAAAGACCGAGCTGCAAGCTTGCAAAGCTTCAGACTGTGGCAGCAAGCAACAATAGAGATCACCCCACGAGATCACTCTTGTTTGCACCACATATATGTGGTGTTGTTTTTCGCGCACATCATGATCCTGTTCGTGGTGAATCACACATTCAACACAACGCCAACGGAGAGGTTGCAACAACATCCGCTCCTTTTTATAACAAACCGCAATGATTGTACATTATTTTTGTGAAGGCTGCACCTTGCACTACCTTCACCATGGTTGCCAGGTCCACGTGAACTAAAAAAGCCAAACCACTTGCAAAAATATGCCAAATCACTTCAAAAAATGCCAAAGAAGCTGAAACAGGTCAAATGGTGGTGATTTTAACATTTGCAGATGAATAATTTGGCAAAAACACATTGGTACTCATGAACACGGCACTAATTATAGCACATAAAAAGCAGCAAACATCCATTGTACTTTAGAAAAAACAAACAGATTTAAACTAGAAACACTCTTACGCATTTTTCACCTTTTGATATGCAGTGGAAACCCCTTAAGCTTAATAGAGCAACATCGGGAATAGAAAAATCTGCTCTAATAAAAAGGTTGCTCTTTTATTCGATGAGAAGTTTTTGCAATAAAAATATGGTGTCATTCACACCAGGGCAGAGGTTCCCAACCTGTGGTTCGCGAACCCCCAGGGGTTCACGGGAAGATTTTCAAGGATACTTGAATGGCAGTTGAGTTTTCATGTATTACTATTTTTTAATATCCTATACCGTACGAGAGGAAAATATGTGCCGATTGAAAACTCTGCGTGGATTTTCGCGTTGTTGTGATGCAACTATGTGAAATCCACGGCTTTGCCAGAAAAATTGTGCCAGTAGTATGTGTGTAAGGCTACTCTGCAGACTACGTAACATACTGGGAGATCACGTTAATTGTTTTATGACTTGGGAGTACTTCACAGGAAAAAGGTTGAGAATTCCTGCACTAGGGGTTCGCCAATACACATTGAGAACTCCTGCACTAGGGGTTCGCCAATACACATATCAATATCGGGGCACTGTATTTTAATTTCATTGTGAGCACTGTACACAGTATATTTGTAAAAAAATAAGTTACTGAATTTTTGCAATATCTGAATAGGCCTATGTTTCTTCTTTGTAATAATGTATTGCACAGTAGCCGTTGTGGAGGACACTGTTCACTCTTACACCTCTTCAGCACAAAAAAACTGGTGTATTCTTGACTGTTTAATTTCATTTTCAGCTGCTTGGTCTGCAGTAGGGGTTACCAACCTGGGACCTGGGTAAACTGAGCCCGACTTTAGCAGCCACACTTTTTACAGTGGATGCGAGGTTCGCGCGTATAAAATTGAAACACTTCAAAAAGGCTTAAAAAGTGCTGTAACAAGTGTTACGTTTTAGCTAACAATAGTGTTAAGAATGTGTCTGTAACCCTATGGTTCTGTCTTCAATGCAGTTGCAAAAAGTGTCTGTAACCCTATGATTCTGCCGGCTTCAGTGTCTTGTACTACGTTCTGTATTGTCTGATTTTATCAACATGCGTTCTGCAGAGTGTGTGTGTTCATACTATGGACTTCGTGTCTGCTCACAAACAAATAAATTAAATTATTGATCTGTGAAAAATCAGGGGGGCGGGATATTTACGTTTAAACAAAATTAGAAGAAAAATCGCAAAGGTACTCTAACATCAAAAATGCCTTTCGTTGCCAGATTCTCGTGTTGCGCTACTATCCAATTCAATTCAATATTAAAATACTTTCCGAGGGGGTTATAATGACTAATTTTATATCAAAGTCTTAGGAATTTATCCAACTATTGATCTGGAAAAAAATCGCGGGGGTTATTTTTGTTTAAGGGAAATTAGAGGAAAAATCACAAAGGTACTCTAACACCAAAAATGCATTTCGCTGCCAGATTCTCGTGTTGCGCGACTATCGATTTCAATTCAACATAAAAATACTTTCCGAGGGGTTTATGATAACAAATTTTATATCAAAATCTGAAATTGATCGAGCCATTGATCTGTGAAAAATCTCGGGGGTTATTTTTGTTTAAACGGAATGAGAAGAAAAATGGCAAAGGTGCTCTGACACCAAAAATGCATTTCGCTGCGAGATTCTCGTGTTGCGCGACTATCGATTTCAATTCAATATTGAAATACTTTCCGAGGTGGTTATGATAAAAAATTTTATATCGAAATCTTAGGAATTTATTGAGCTATTGATCTAAGAAAAAATTGCGAGGGTTATTTTTGTTTAAACGGAATTAGAAGAAAAATGGCAAAGGTACTCTAACACCAAAAATGCCTTTCGCTGCCAGAGTCTCATGTTGCGCGACTATCGATTTCAATTCAATATAAAAATACTTTCCGAGGGGATTATGATAACAAAGTTTATATCAAAATCTTTGGAATTTGTAGAACTATTGATCCGTGAGAAAATTGCGGAGGTTATTTTTGTTTGAACCAAATAAGAAGAAAAATGGCAAAGGCACTCTAAAACCAAAAATGCCTTTCGCTGCCAGATTCTCGTGTTGCACGATGGTGGTGCTTCCGTCTCCTGTAAAATGTCAAAAGTCAAAAGTGCCTGTGAAATGTCAAAAGTCAAAAAAGGGTCAAAATTTCCAATCTAGGGACATAATCCCTAAACGTGAGAGCACTGTTAGCTGGGGTTGTAAAACTTCTAGCTTGCAAACCAACTGTTTCGTCATAGATAGCACTGAGACGCAGCTAATCCATCATATAGCTCTTTTTCATGCAATCAAAGAATATAGAACTAACTTAAATAATTTTGAAGTATCTTTTTTTTATTTACACCTAAATTTTGCGCAATACTTGATAAAAATTGCAGTAAAAAGTTGCACGTAAAAATCGAAAGAGATGCAATACAAAATTGCTGGAAACATCTCAAATCATTGAACTACATAGGCTATATTTTGGGTATTTAAGAAGCTGTTGGAAGCCGTAAAAAAAGTTGCAAGAACTTGCCCTACTTATTATAGTTGTACGTTTCTTGTAAAAGGTGCATGCACATGCATTTTCTGTTTTCACCAAACCCCTTGAAACTTGGTCTTATCGGTATGCTGAGTGCTTCACTGCATTAAATCATGATCGAAGAACATCATTTTATTTATCTGTGAAAACACTGATATAGAACAATTTGCAAGGAGATATCAGCAGTTTTAAATCTATACAACAATTTGGAAATGCGTTGTGGTTCACTGCAGCTTCTAGCGTTGACGAGTCTTTCCATGACGAGGCTTTTGCGGTGTGTCTTTTACTTTTGCTCCTGTAGATCATTCCAACACTCTGCCCATAACTTGTACCTTTCAAATTGTACAACAAGGTCCTTGCCATTTCTTTGACAAAACCACGCTTTCCAATTGCTTTTCTTGCAAGTTGATGCAGGAACTGTGTAACCATCGTTCGCAGCTCTCACAACCCAACTGAAAAGATTAGGCAATAGTTAGTTCATTACTAGCAATGTTGTAAGTTCAGTGTAAAGGGGCTCCGGTCAATTTACTTCAGTTCTGAAACTTACTATAGCCTATTCATGTGACCAAATTACAAACCATAATCATAATTCATTTTTTAGTATAAGCCTACACAAACGAAATTCTTACCCATTCTCCTGCATGCGGCACATCACGTGTTCCGCAGCCACTGCAGATGTCGTCAATAGAATCTGAAATGCATAACAGGAGTTAGCATAACTTCGGATATTTCGAGGTAGCCTACGATATTTGCACAAAAAAACCCATGACATCACTGTATGTGTCTCAACAGGCAAATTCGGGAAACTGTAATGATTAATAACGCTATAGGACACATTGGCCTACTCACCAGAAGCTTTAAAAATTTCATGCCGTATGCTGTTTCTCACTTTTGGCATGTATACTTCCGATGTTGAGAATGTTACGCGGGCTGGTGGGTAAGGTAAGTTGGCAAATGAGCAAATCAGCTAAGTATATATAAAACAAAATAATATATAGCTTCCATTCATCACACCGATGCTATAAAGTAGGAATCTCCAAACTACAGACCGCGGGCCAAATCCGACCCGTGAAGCCATTTCATCCTGCTGCAAAGACATTTTGACAATAATGTAAAAGTAATATATTTGCAAAAATTTGTTGATTTGGCAGAATGCAACATATCCCGACACGGCGAAACAATTACATAACGCAAAATTTCCAGCTCTCCAAAATATTTTGTAATAGTTCATGTTGCACCCGGACAAAAAGCTTGGAGATCCATGCCATATAAAGTTTATCAAAAACATGTCTGTTATCGACTAATGCGGCCCTGATGGCTTGCTTCCAACGATAAAAACGAAGAATCTCGGTGATCTGCACTGTTGAAGGTATCTTTGATATTTTTGCCAAATAATGTTACTTTTCTAGTCAAAATGCACAAACTATTTTTCGAATATTACCTTCAGTACAATCACTCCGCAATTGTGTCCGTCTCATTGATTTGGGTGATCAATAATCCCTGAAGTCCAAGATGAAGGTGAATAAAATGTACTTAAATACGATTTCACTTTAATCAGTGCTCTGCAAATATTGTGAAATTGGTGATACGCAGGGGCGGAGTTAGAGGGATGCCAGGGGGGGCCACTTCCCCCCAAAAATTTTGCCTGACCCCCCAGGGCCCCCCCAAAATTTTCCGCGTGACGTCATGCCACTGCATTGAAATTATTTAAAGCTATAAGATTGCAAAATTTATGAAAAACAACTTTTTTGATAAAGGT